>Ga0058866_1032561_pt1 | contig 38325 bp, 37 predicted proteins | sample TNRReaAerobicRNA_3_FD_61084 | JGI IMG/M metagenome (GOLD analysis project Ga0058866, IMG submission 61084) | Wastewater treatment Type I Accumulibacter community from EBPR Bioreactor in Madison, WI, USA - TNR Reactor, Time D- 0min-Aerobic_ RNA... | ecosystem: Engineered > Bioreactor > EBPR >...
GTTTTACTCCGTTTAACTCTGTGGTAAAATATCACCGCACAATCCATTTTTTTTCCTACTTTTGCCCCACGGAAACAACTCCAACTTCAGCAGGCAACTATGTGCATATCCGACACCTACCATCCCGTACTCACAAAACAACATTACCGGCTGATTAACAGCATACTGACATGACAGCTGACGTCATCATTATCGGTGCGGGAATCGTAGGGCTGGCCACAGCCTTTCAACTCAGCGAACTACAACCCGGGTTGCGCATCACCCTTATTGACAAAGAAAAAGGCCCCGCCCAACATCAAACCGGCCACAACTCCGGCGTAATCCACTCCGGTATCTATTACAAACCCGGCGGCTCCAAAGCCGTGCACTGCAGCCAGGGCTACAAGGCCATGCTCGCTTTTTGCGAAAAATACGACGTACCCCACGAAATCTGCGGCAAAGTTATCGTGGCCACCCGCCCCGAAGAACTACCCCGCCTCGACGAGATCCTCGAAAAAGGCAAGGCCAACGGCCTCCAGGGACTCCAAAAACTCGGCCCCGAAGCTACCCGCGAATTAGAACCCCACGTACAGGCACTGGCCTCGATTTACGTGCCCCAGGCCGGCATCGTCAACTACGCCACCGTAGCCCGCGCTTACCTGCAACAAATCACGCAGCGCGGCGCCCAGTCCGTTTTTGGCGCCAAAGTCCTCGACATACAACTGCGCCCCGGCGAAGCCACCGTGGTCACCAGCCGCGGCGACTATCGCTCCCGGCTGGTCATCAATTGCGCAGGCCTCTATGCCGACAAAATAACGGCTATGACGATGCCCGAATCGCAGGTGCGCATCCTGCCTTTCCGGGGCGAATACTACGAACTCAACCCCGACAAACAATACCTGGTGCGCAACCTCATTTACCCCGTGCCCAACCCCAATTTTCCGTTCCTGGGCGTGCACTATACCCGCAAGATCGGCGGCGGCATCGAAGCAGGCCCCAATGCCGTGTTGGCCTTCCGCCGCGAAGGCTACAGCCGCTGGGATGTTAACGCCCCCGAACTGGCCGAAACGCTGGCATTTAGCGGCTTCCGCAAAATCGCCGCCCGCTATTGGCGCGACGGCCTCGGCGAAATGTACCGCTCGTTTTCCAAAACAGCCTTCGTGAAAGCCCTGCAACACCTCATCCCGGAAGTGGGAGAAGGCGACCTGCACCGCGGCGGCGCCGGCGTAAGAGCCATGGCCTGCGCCCCCCAGGGCAACCTCATCGACGATTTTTTGTTCCTGGAAAAACAACAGGTGATTAATGTGTGTAACGCCCCTTCTCCCGCCGCCACCGCTTCGCTGGCCATCGGGGAAACGATAGCGATGAAAGCGATGAAATATTTGTGAAACCCGTTCTCCGTTCTCCGTTCTCCGTTCTCCGTTATCTGTTCCTTATCTTTGCCCATTACACTTTAAAGAGAACAGACAACAGACAACAGACAACAGAGAACAGACAACAGAGAACAGAGAACAGAGAACAGACAACAGACAACAGACATGCCAACACCTCCTTTTCATCTACAAATGGTCGACCTGAAAACGCAATACCAAAAGTATAAAGCGGAAATCGACAGCGAAATCCTCGAAGTGCTCGACACTACGGCCTTTATCAACGGCCCTAAAGTGAAAGCCTTCCAGGCCTCTCTCGAAAACTACCTCGGCAACTGCCACGTGGTGCCCTGCGCCAACGGCACCGACGCCCTCCAGATTGCCCTGATGGCCCTCGGCCTCCAGCCCGGCGACGAGGTGATAGTGCCGGCTTTTACCTACGTGGCCACCGCCGAAGTGATCGCCCTGCTGCAATTGCGCCCCGTGATGGTCGACGTCGACCCCGATACGTTTAATGTTACCGCCGAGATTATCGAAAAAGCGATCACCCCGCGCACTAAAGCCATCGTGCCCGTCCATCTCTTCGGACAAAGCTGCGATATGGAACCCATTATGGCAGTAGCCCAAAAATACAACCTATGGGTGGTGGAAGATAACGCCCAGGCTATCGGCGCTACCTATACCTTCTCCGACGGCTCGCAAGTTAAAACAGGCGCTATCGGACATATCGGCTGCACCTCGTTTTATCCCTCAAAAAACCTGGGCTGCTACGGCGACGGCGGCGCTATCACTACCCCCCATAAAAACTGGGCAGAAACCTGCTCGATGATCGCCAACCACGGCCAAACCAAGCGCTACTACCACGACCTCGTAGGCGTCAATTCACGCCTCGACTCGGTACAGGCCGCCGTGCTCAACGTCAAACTCCGCCACCTCGACGAATTTGCCGCCGCCCGCCAAAAAGCCGCCGACTTTTATGATCGCGCTTTCGCAAATATCCCGGCACTGCAAACACCGGCGCGTCAACACAACTCTACCCACGTCTTTCACCAATATACGCTGATTGTCAAAGACAACCGCCGCGACGCCCTCCAGGCCTTCCTCCAGGAAAAGGGCATACCAAGCATGATTTATTACCCCGTGCCCCTGTACGAACAGGAAGCCTACAAAAACAGTATGGCCAATACCATTGAAAAACTGCCGGCAACAGATTACCTTTGCCGATCGGTTATGTCGCTGCCCATGCACACGGAATTGACAGACGAGATGCTGACGTATATTTGCGACGCCGTAAAAGCTTTTTTTGCGCAGTAAGCGCCCAAAACCGATTTGAAAGTGAACATATACCCACAACTTCAGGATAAAAGCAAAAAGATCTCTGTAGTAGGCCTCGGCTATGTAGGCCTTCCCCTCGCCCTGGCCTTCGCCAGACGATTTAGTGTGATCGGCTTCGATATCAACGCCCAACGCATAGACATGATGCGCCAGGGCGAAGACCCCTCCCGCGAACTACCCGCCGGCGCTTTCGAAGGCTGCGATATCCACTTTACCGCCAACCCCGATGACTTGCGCCAGGCCCACTTCCATATCGTGGCCGTGCCCACCCCCGTCGATGAACACAAGGTGCCCGACCTGCGCCCCGTGATCAGCGCTACCGAAACCGTAGGACGCATTCTCAAAAAAGGCGACTACGTGGTGTACGAATCTACGGTCTACCCCGGCTGTACCGAAGAAGACTGCCTGCCTATCCTGGAGGAATTGTCGGGACTCCGCCTCGGCGCCGATTTCAAAATCGGCTATTCGCCCGAACGCATTAACCCCGGCGACAAGGAGCATACCATCGAAAAAATCCTGAAGGTGGTCTCCGGCAACGACGCCGAAGCCCTCGAACAAGTCGCCCTGGTTTACGGCGCTATCATCGAAGCAGGCATTTTCAAAGCTTCTTCTATCAAAGTGGCCGAAGCCGCCAAGGTGATCGAAAATACCCAGCGCGACCTCAATATCTCGTTTATGAACGAGCTGGCTATGATCTTCGACCGCATGGATATCGATACCCTGGAAGTACTCGAAGCCGCCGCCACCAAATGGAATTTCCTGCGTTTCACACCCGGACTCGTCGGCGGCCACTGCATCGGCGTCGACCCCTACTACCTGCTCCACAAATCGATGAAGTTGGGCTACAACCCGCAGGTGATCCTCAGCGGCCGCCGCATCAACGACGGCATGCCCGCCTTTATCGCCAAAAGACTGGTGCAGATGCTCATACAACGCGGCAAAAATCCCAGCCAAACCAAGGTGCTGGTGATGGGCATTACTTTCAAAGAAAACGTGGCCGATATCCGCAATTCCAAGGTGGCCGACCTGGTGCGCGAACTCATGGACTATTCTATCCACGTGCACGTTACCGACCCCTATGCCTCCCCCAATGAACTGGCCCACGAATATAAACTCATGCTCGTAGACAATATTTCGGACGACTACGACGCTGTTATCGTCGCCGTATCTCACGATGCCTACACCAAACTGACTATTCCCTATTTCAAAAATATTATGACCAAAAACCCTATTTTGGTCGACCTTAAAGCCATTTACCCCAAACCAAACGATAACGGTTTGTTATATTGGCGTTTGTAAATTCACTACAAAGCGTGTACAATAAGTTTTTTTTCACCGCAGAGTTAAACGGAGTAAAACGGAGTGACGCAGAGTTTTATATTTTGGCGATGAAAAAAGTAACAAAAATACCGGGACATGACTCCTGTGATTTGAATGTCAATTTACCCAGAAAAAAACGTCAACTAAATGACATTGAACAGTGGTAGCCCTGCGGCAGCAAATTTTGCCACCGGCATCGACGACTCGACGCCGCGCTGGTTTGCCGTGTATACGCTCCACAAAAGGGAAAAACTGGTGTCAAAACGCCTGCAGGAAAAAGGCGTCACAGCCTATGTACCCCTGCTTAAATATACGCGCCGCTATACCCGAAAGATCAAACACGTAGAATTGCCCCTGATTAATGGGTATGTGTTTGTAAATATTACCAAAAAGGATTATATCCACGTGCTGGAAACCCCCGACGTACTACACTACGTGAGGTTCAACAGGCAACTGGTGGCAATCCCCGACGCAGAAATCCATATCCTCCAACGCGTCACCGGCGAGGGCATCGAGGTGGACACCCAAGCCCTCGACCAATTCCAACCCGGCGACGAGGTGGAGATTATCGCCGGCAATCTCACCGGACTGCGCGGTAAGTTACTCGAACAACAACACAAGAATTTTTTGATAGAATTAACCCAGCTCGGCCTTTCGCTGCGCATCCAGGTGAATGCACGAATGCTATTTAAGGTGACAGGGTGACAGGGTGACAAGGTGACAGGGTGACAGGGTGACAAGGTGATAGGGAGGGGTTTTAGATTTTTGATTTTTGATGATTGATGCTGAATTTTTTATGTTTGATTTTGCGAAAGTCCCTGCGACTCTTCGACGGCGAAGCCGTGTGTTTTCGGTTGTGGGTTGTGGGTTCTCGGTTGTGGGTTCCAAATTTAGGATAAAATTGTTAACAAAAAATGAACCATAACTCATAACTCATAACCCATAACCCACAACCCACAACCCACAACCCACAACCCACAACCCACAACCCACAATGATCCACCCCACCGCAATAGTTGACGAAGGCGCCCAACTCGGCGAAGGCTGCAAAGTGTGGCACTTCTGCCACGTGATGCCCGGCGCCAGATTGGGTAAAGGTTGCAACCTCGGCCAAAACGTATTCGTAGCCAACGGCGTCGTTCTCGGCGACAATGTGAAGGTGCAGAATAATGTGTCGATTTACGAAGGCGTGACCTGCGAAGACGACGTCTTCCTCGGGCCCTCTATGGTGTTTACCAACGTATACAACCCCCGCAGCGCCGTCAATCGCAAAAACGAATACCTGCCTACCCACGTGGGCAAAGGCGCTACCATCGGCGCCAACGCCACTATCGTGTGCGGCATTAGTATCGGCCAATATGCGTTTATCGGCGCCGGCGCCGTTGTCAACAAAGACGTGCCCGACTATGCCCTGGTGGTCGGCAACCCCTCCCGCCAAATCGGCTGGATGAGCCGCCACGGCGAACGCCTCCATTTCGACGCAGAAGGCCGCGCCACCTGCCCCGGCAGCGGAGAACATTATCTTCTATTAAATAGCCAGGTAACCCCCCTCCTCTAATTCACCCACGGCTTTTAAGCCGTGGATTACCCGGACATCCCGATTTCTCTATACTTATGAAAAACTTCGCTCTCATCGGCGCCGCCGGCTTCGTAGCACCCCGCCACATGCGGGCCATCAAAGACACCGGCAATAGGCTGCTCGCCGCCCACGACCGCAACGATTCCGTGGGCGTCATCGACTCCTATTTCCCCGACGCCGACTATTTTACCGAGTTCGAACGCTTCGACCGCCACCTCGAAAAACTCAAACGCCAGGGTAGCCCCGTCGACTTTGTGAGCGTGTGCTCGCCCAATTACCTCCACGACGCCCATATCCGCTTCGGACTCCGCCTCGGCGCCGACGTGATCTGCGAAAAACCCCTGGTGCTCAACCCCTGGAACGTGGACGCCCTCCGCGAAATGGAACAGGAAACGGGTAAACGAATCTATACGATCCTGCAACTGCGCCTCCACCCGGCTATCATCGCACTGCGCGACCGCATCCTCCAGGAACCCACAGGAAAAAAACACGATATCGACCTTACGTATATCACCTCGCGCGGCAAATGGTATTACGCCAGTTGGAAAGGAGATATCAGCAAATCCGGCGGCATTGCTACCAATATCGGCATCCACTTCTTTGATATGCTGCACTGGATTTTCGGCGAACTGCAAACGAACAAGGTGCACCTCCACAACCACGACCGCGCCGCCGGTTTCCTCGAATTCGAAAGGGCCCGCGTACGCTGGTTTCTCAGCATTAACGCCGATACGCTGCCCCAGGAAATAAAGGATAAAGGCGGCCGCACCTACCGCTCCCTCACTATGGACAACCACGAAATTGAGTTCAGCGAGGGCTTTACTGACCTCCATACGCTCAGCTACCGCGATATTTTCGAAGGCCGCGGCTTCGGCCTCCAGGAAGCCGGCCACGCCGTGCAAATCGTCCACGATATCCGCGAGCAAACTCCGGCAGGCCTACGGGGAGATTATCATCCGTTGGCGGCGTTGCCGTTGTCTTCGCATCCGTTTAAGTTCTGATCTGTTGTAGGTTGTAGGTTTTAGGTTGTAAGGGCCCCGCGCACTTTGCGCCCCCCTTGCGCACCTTGCGTTAAAATAAATCTGCATTGTGCCAGCTAATGAAAAAACTTTAAACCTGTTTTTTTTAACGCAAAGCCCGCAAAGAAATCGCAAGGAACGCTATAGCACACTTCGCGTTTAATACAAAAACAACCACAACCTACAACTTACAACCTACAACTTACAACCTACAACTTACAACCTACAACTTACAACCTACAACTTACAACCTACAACTTACAACCTACAACCTACAACCTACAACTTACAACCTACAACCCACAACCCTTGAAAATCCTCATCTCTGGCACCGCGGGCTTCATCGGCTTTCACCTGGCCAACAGGCTGATAGCCCGGGGCGACTATGTCGTAGGCCTCGATAGCATCAACGACTACTACGACACAGGCCTCAAATACGCCCGGCTAGAATACGCCGGCATACCGCGGGAAGAGATCGAATACGGCAAACTCGTAAACAGCCGAAAACACCCCAATTACCGCTTCATCCAGCTGAATTTAGAAGACCGCGAGGCGCTCCACCAGTTATTCGCACAAGAGAAATTCGACGCCGTGGTCAACCTCGCCGCCCAGGCCGGCGTGCGCTACAGCCTCATCAACCCCCAGGCTTACCTCGACAGTAATATCACCGGCTTTCTCAATATCCTGGAAGGCTGCCGCCACCACGGCGTCAAACACCTGGCCTATGCCAGCAGTTCAAGCGTGTACGGCCTCAATGAAAAAATGCCCTTCAGCACCCACGACAACGTAGACCACCCCATCTCGCTCTACGCAGCATCCAAAAAAAGCAACGAACTGATGGCCCATACCTACAGCCACCTTTTCGGGTTGCCCACCACCGGACTGCGATTTTTTACGGTCTACGGCCCCTGGGGGCGCCCCGATATGGCGCTGTTTCTATTCACCAAAGCCATTTTGGCCAACAAACCCATACAGGTCTTCAACGAAGGCCGCATGATACGCGACTTCACCTATATCGACGATATCGTGGAAGGCATCGTGCGGGTGATCGACAATCCCCCCGCCGGCAACCCCGACTGGAGCGGTTTGCAGCCCGACCCGGCCACCTCGCGAGCGCCTTATAAGCTTTATAATATCGGCAACCAAAACCCCGTCAGCCTCCTCGATTTTATCAGGGCTATCGAAGATAAACTGGGCCGCCGGGCCGTCATGGAATTATTGCCCATGCAACCCGGCGATGTGGCGGCCACTTCCGCCGATGTGAGCGACCTCGCGAATGACCTGGGCTACCACCCCGCCACCCCGGTAAAAACGGGGATTGATCGGTTTCTGGAGTGGTATTTGGAATATTATGCGTAGTTTTTTTACTGTATTTTTATTTAACCACAGAGGACACAGAGGTACACAGAGGTTTCACAGAGCTTTATGTTAATCAATTATTACTCTTTTGATGCCGTCTTTCAGTCTTTGTACATTGAAGTTAATAAGCAACCCCAATTTGCAATTTGACAATTTAAGATACGTCAAAACTTGGGCTACATGAATGGGATTCAATTCATCGACAGCTTTTATTTCAACGATAATGCTGTTTTCAACAATTAAATCGATTCTGTATCCAACGTCTTGTTTCACATCTCTGTATATCAAAGGTTGTGCTTTTTGTTTATCAACCTGTAAACCTGCCTGAACCAATTCATAATAAAGACATGATTCATAAGCACTTTCAAGTAAACCAGGCCCTAATGCAGTGTGTACTTTCATTGCACTGCCAATGATCGCATGCGATAATTCGTTTGTTTTCATTTGCCGAAATTTTTTGAGTAAATAAAACCCTCTGTGAACCCTCTGTGTACCTCTGTGCCCTCTGTGGTTAACTAAAAAACACAAGATACCGCCTAAAAACCTCCCTCCCCCTAAAATGGGGCACCAAAAAAACACCTCATGTTCTCTATTTTCAACAAAAAAAACACCCCAACCCTCGACTACGCCGTCCTCGGCCTCGACCTGCACAGCCACCTCATCCCAGGTATCGACGACGGCGCCGATACCCCCGAAACCGCCGTAACCCTCATCCGCCAAATGATCGACATGGGCTACCAACGCCTCTACACCACCCCCCACGTGATGTCGGACCTATACCCCAACAACCCCGACTCTATCAGCGACGGGCTCTCCAGGCTAAAGCAAGCTCTCCAAAAAGCCGGCATGCAAATACAAATCGACGCCGCCGCCGAATACTACATGGACGACACTTTCGAACACCTCATCACCGAAGACCACGAACTACTCACCCTGCCCGGCAATCGAGTACTCGTGGAAATGTCGTTTGTGTCGGCCCCGCCGGGCTTGTTTCACTATATCTTCCGCCTCCAAACCAAAGGCTATCAGCCCGTGCTGGCACACCCCGAACGCTATTTGTTCCTGAAAAAGAACTTCTCCCAATACGAACGCCTCAAAGAATACGGCTGCGAATTCCAACTCAACCTCTTGTCGCTAATCGGCCACTATGGCCAACCCATACAGGAAACAGCCCACAAACTCCTCAAAAACAATATGATAGACTTTATAGGCACCGACCTGCACCACCAACGCCACGCCGAATTGCTCCAAAAAGCCCTGGCAGATAAGATGGTGCAGCGTTATCTGAGCCAATATCCTTTCAAGAATACAGAGCTGATGGCCCAGGTTTGAAGGGGCGGTCGGTCGTAAAGTCCTAAAGTCATACAGTCTTACAGTCCTAAAGTCCATCCATGCAAAAACACATAGCCATCCTCGTCGGCCTTCTTCTCATGCAAAGCTGCGTCCAACACCGCGAGCTGATCAACTTCAACGAAGGCGCCGAATTTCCCGCCGGGCCCACGGCCATCCCCGCCCCGCCCCCGGCCACCATACAGCCCGACGACCTGCTCGACATTCGCGTATTTATCTCGGGACTCGACCCCGTAAGCGCCGTGGCGCCGTTTAATCTTGCCGGCGCCGCCTCAGGGCCCATGCTCAACAACGCCGCCAACGGCTTCCTCGTCGACGACAAAGGCGTGATCAACTACCCCGGCATCGGCGAACTGACCCTAAGCGGCCTCACGATAGAAGCCGCCCGCGATACGATCAAAAACCGCCTGCGCACTTTTCTCAACGACCCCATAGTCAATATTCGCTTTCTCAATTTCAGATATACCATACTGGGCGAGGTGAAATCACCCAATACTTTCACCGCCCCCAGCGACCGCGTTACTATTCTCGAAGCTATCGGCGTAGCCGGCGACCTCACCCAATACGCCAACCGCACGAATATCCTGGTAGTCCGCGAACAAAACGGCCAACGCGAGTTCGGCCGCGTCAACCTCCACGACCGCCGCATTTTTATGTCACCCTATTTCTACCTGCGCCAAAACGACGTAATCTACGTAGAGCCCATCCCCGAACGCGTAGGCACGGTCAGTGATCGCTTTGTACGAGTACTACCCTATATCAGCGCCGGCTTTACGGTGATTAACCTGATTGTGATTCTTACGCAGTTGAATAGGAATTGAGGTTGTAGGTTGTAGGTTGTAGGTTGTAGGTTGTAGGTTGTAGGTTGTAGGTTTTTTATTTATTTTTGGGGGTAACCTTTTTTCAAATGAAAACTACAAGCTATGAAAAGTTATCGCGACCTCGATATCTACAAAATTTCTATGGAATTATTTTTTCAGGTTCATCCGCTTACTTTGAAGTTACCCAAGTATGAAATGTATGAACTAGGTAGTCAATTACGTCGTTCGTCTGATTCTATTCATACAAATATTGTAGAAGGTTATGGACGAAAACGGTATAAATCTGATTTTATCAAATTCCTAGTTTATGCTCATGCCAGTAGTTTGGAAACAGTATGTCACATTGAGAAATTAAAGTTCCTTTATCCCCAATTTCAAGACGACCTGGAAGAATTTATCACTGCGTATAAATCATTGAGTGCCCAAATCTTCTCATTTATTCAATACGTAGAGCGGAATTGGAAGTTGTAAACCTACAACCCTACAACCTACAACTTACAACCTACAACCCAGAACAAAGAACCCAGAACAAAGATGACAGAAACCGACCCCTTCTTCGAAGCCGACCAGCCCGTAAACCTACGGTTAATACTCTATAAATACTTGCTTCGGTATTGGTACCTGTACGCCCTCTGCCTGGCCGTCGCCGTAGGCATAGCCTTCACCTACCTGCGCTACGCCACCCGCCAATACCAGGTAAAAAGCACCATACTCATCAAAAGCCCCGAGAGCACCGGCACCGAAGTCTCCGAAGAATTCGTACTCAACGAACTAGGGCTCTCCTCCGCCGGTAAAAACGTGCAAAACGAAGTGCAGATACTCAAATCGCGCACCCTGATGCTCGAAGTAGTGCACAAACTCAACCTGCACGTGCTCTACCAAATGGAAGGCCGCGTTACTACCAGCGAAGTGTATACCAACAGCCCCGTCATTGTCGACTACGCCCAGCCCGCCGATAGCCTCAAAGGACTCACGATACAAGTGCAACACGTGGATACCGCCCTCGCCCAGGTTACTGCCGACGGCCAATCGATGACGGTCGCCTTCGGCGATACGCTGCGCCTCCACCACGGCGACATCGTACTGCGCCGACACCCGCTGCTCGCCGGCATCGGCGACAACCAACTGTTTATCCGTTTTGTGGACCCCGCAGCTATGGCCCAAAGCTATTCCGCCCGCGTAGCTATCAAAGTGATCGGCGAATGGTCGAATGTGCTCGAACTCACCCTCAAGGACGTGGTGCCCACCAAAGCCGCCGATGTGCTCAATATGCTCGCCGAAGCCTATAACGATGCCGCTATCAAAGACAAAAACAAAGTAGCCGAAAATACCTACGCCTTTATCAACGACCGCCTCAAATTCCTCACCGCCGAACTCTCCGAAGCCGAAGGCGCCGTCGAGCTATTTAAAACCAAAAACACCATACCCGGCGATATTATGCAAAATGTGTCGACCGCCCTCGAGGAATTCCGCAGCGCCGACAACCAACTGATCCAACTCGAACTCCAAAGCGATATCCTCGATAATCTCGAAAACCAACTCAGCGCCGACAACAATATCTACGATCTGCTGCCTATCAATTTTGTGGTGAATAGCGCCAACCTCACCCAGCAGACGATCGAATACAATACGCTGCTCCAAACCCGGCAACGCCTGCTCAAATCAGTGTCGGAAAGCCACCCCAATGTGATCGAAAATAACGAGAAACTGGCCGCCCTGCGCGTGGTGATTCTCGGCACCCTGCGCAATACCCGCAGCTCGCTGAAAAACAATATGCGACAACTACAGGGCAAGGTCAGCGAAATGCAGGGCCGGCTGCGCAACGCTCCCAGCGTCGAACGCGAATTAATTGAAATTACCCGCCAGAAAAATATCAAGGAAAATCTCTACCTCTACCTGCTCCAAAAACGCGAAGAATCCGCCCTGTCGATGGCCGTGGCCACCCCCAACGCCCGCGTGATCGACTCCGCCGTGCCCAATTTTAGCCCGGTAGAACCCAAAAGCCAACTCGCCTACGCTATGGCCCTGCTGCTCGGCCTCGGACTGCCCCTACTACTCGTGGTACTGCTCGACCTGCTCAACGATAAGGTGCAAACCGACGATGATATCAAAAAAACAACCAAAGCCCCCCTGCTCGGCGCTATCGCCCACAGCCGCGGTGGCAAAAATATCGTGGTGAGCAAAAGCAGCCGCTCGGGCATCGCGGAGATGTTCCGGCTGCTACGCACGAATCTCCAGTTTCTCAACGCCGGCAAAACCCCGCAAGTAGTACTCATTACGTCAAGCGCCAGCGGCGAAGGCAAAACTTTCCTCACGGTCAACCTGGGTTTGACCCTCGCCCTCTCCGGCAAAAAAACGGTGGTGGTGGGCATGGACCTCCGCAAACCCAAACTCAGCCAATACCTCGGCGAAGAACGCGGCAGCCTGCGCGGCGTAAGCCACTACCTCATCGGCGAAGCTACACCCGAAAATATTATCCACCCCAGCCAGATTCACGATAACCTCTGGTTTATCCCCACAGGCCCCATTCCCCCCAACCCCGCAGAACTCCTGATGCAAGACCGCACCGCCGCCCTCTTCGACTACCTGCGCACCCATTTCGACTACGTGCTCGTAGACACTCCCCCCGCCGGACTCGTCTCCGACACGCTCCTGCTCAACGAATATGCCACCGGCTGCCTCTTTGTGGTGCGCTACGGCCACACCCGCAAAGGCATGCTCGCTATGGTTGACGACCTCTACCAGCAAAAGAAACTCCACAATCTGGCGATTGTATTCAACGGGGTGAAATCGAAAGGCGGGTATGGCTACGGGTATGGCTATGGCTACGGGTATGGCTACGGGTATGGCTACGGCTACTACGAAGAAGATAAGGCGTAATGGGTTGTAGGTTGTAGGTTGTAGGTTTCATCGAACTTACAACCTACAACCTACAACTTAGAACCTACAACAGAAAACAATGAACGACTGGCAAACCATCCGCCCCACCAAAGGCTGGCAAATGATCGACCTGGGCGAGCTGGCCCGCTACCGCGACCTGCTCTACTTCCTCACCGTGCGCGGCATCAAAGCCCGCTACGCACAATCCGTATTGGGCGTGGGCTGGGCCATCATACAACCCCTGTTCTCCACCCTCGTCTTCACCGTCGTCTTCGGCAACCTGGCACGGGTGAGCTCCGACGGCATACCCTACGCCTTGTTCAGCTTCCTGGGACTGGCGCCCTGGACCTACTTCTCCAGCACCCTCAACGAATCGGCCAACAGCCTGGTGTCAAATGCCGGCCTCATCACCAAAGTGTATTTCCCCCGGCTCGTATTGCCTCTGTCGGCGGCGCTGTCCAAACTACTCGACTTTGCCATCAGCCTCAGCATACTGGTCTTTTTTATGATATACTTCCAGGTAGCTCCCGGCTGGGGACTCCTGGCCCTGCCCCTGCTCCTCATCATACTACTGACCACCTCGCTGGGACTGGGCATGATACTCTCCGCCATGTCGGTGCAATTCCGGGATGTCAAACACGCCCTCAGCTTTGTGGTGCAACTGCTCATGTACGCAGCCCCCGTGGTCTATTCCACTTCGGCCGTACCCCAGGCCTGGCGCTTCTGGTACAGTCTCAACCCCATGGTGGGCGTCATAGAAGGCTTCAGAGCCGCTTTCCTGGATCGCCCCCTGCCCTGGGACCTCATTTGGCCCGGCGCAGCCGTAGGGGCCTTCCTGTTCGTTTTCGGCATGTTTTATTTCCGGCGCATGGAGAAGGTGTTTGCGGATGTGGCGTAGTCGGTTGTCGGTTCTCTGTTGTCCGTTATCAGTTGTCTGTTATCCGTTCCTTTGCCAGTTAAACTTAACAGAGAACCTGCTGAAACTTTGCTTGAACAATCATTGTTTTATATCTTTATCTCATAAGAAACTATAGGCTAGCAATGTATTCAAAAAGAATCATATTAGAATTTGACCAGGCGCCGAATAATAAGGATCTACAGGTGCTTTTAGACTTAGCCAAAAAGCTAAAGGCTGTTGTATTGCAAGACAAAGACACTTCTGCCGCTCCTGATACAAAAGGGTGGGAACCCCTTGCATTAAGAATAGCTAAAGTTCCGGATGATATCAGCTCACTAGCTGTAAAAGAAGCGGATCTGACCCCACTAATTGAATTTTTTTCTGACGAACTCTCCGCAGAGGAACTATGCAAAATGTTATAATCTCATATGAAGTTTCTCTGGGATACTAATATTCTTATTCACTTCCTCCGGCAATCCCCTAAATACCGCCAGTTGGATGAGAAATACAGCTTCTTTTCTGAAGAAAATCAGATTTATTTGTCGATTATTTCGATTGGTGAAATTCAATCTCTGGCATACCAGCTTAACTGGGGACAAAAACGCAGAAATCAAGTTCAAAGTCTAATAGATGGTATTTCCATACTATCAATATATGAAGAAATCGTCACTGCTTATTCCAAAATTGATGCCTATAGCCAAGGAAAGTTACCTGATATACCGCTACCCAGTGGCGTTTCAGCTCGAAATATGGGTAAAAATGATGTTTGGTTGGCGGCTACCGCCCATGTGATACAACTCTACTTTGTAACTACTGACAATGATTTCGACCACCTTAATGATATCTTTATCAAAGTAGTAAAGGAATGGAGGTCAGCTATAGTCTCTTTGGAAATACAGAAACCTGAAATCCGAAACAATCCAGTGATTGGATTATCCGCTGCCAAACAAATTTGCTCAGATTTTTCACCACAAAGGCTCGAAGGGCACGAAGTACCACCAAGTATGGGTCTCTCAATCGCTAATAATTCTATCGCGCACTTCGCGTTAAAATAAAAGCGCTTAATATCCACCGCTTATGCACAACGATGAGCTACTACATAGAATCAACAGTAATCCGGATATTTGCGGTGGAAAACCCATCATTCGCGGAATGCGTATACGGGTTGTGGATGTACTTGAGTTATTGGCTTCCGGCATGACCCACCAGGAAATCCTGATTGACTACCCTGATCTGGAAGAAGAAGACCTCAAAGCTTGTATGGTTTTTGCGGCAAAAGTGATCAGACTAAAACACATTTCGAATGTCATTAACGTGGACCACTAGCTGCTGAATGAGCATTAAACCTGTTTTCTTTTTTAAACGCAAAGCCCGCAAAGGCAGCGCAAAGAGCGGTTGTGGGTTGTGGGTTGTCGGTTGTCAGTTATCCGTTCCTTATCTTCGCCAGTCAAACTTAACAGAGAACAGAGAACAGAGAACTAAACACCGCCTTAACGCGTTCAACATAAAAAGTTAACTATGAGCGTCATATCCCTTCAAATACCCGATCATGCGCATGCCAGCGAATTCGAAATCCGGATGATAGTGGCGGCAAAATTATTTGAACAAGGAAGACTCTCTTCCGGCCAGGCTGCAGATATGGTCGGCCTGTCAAAAAAAGCCTTCCTCGAGCTCTTAGGCAAATTCGGCATTTCGATGTTTGGGTATTCTTTCGAAGAATTGGAGGAAGATCTACGCCATGTTCAATAACTTAGACTGTTTCTTTTTTTAACGCAAAGCCCGCAAAGGCATCGCAAAGAACGCTATAGCGCACTTCGCGTTTAACAACAGAGAACCGACAACAGAGAACAGAGAATTATGGAACAACAACCTGCTTCTAAACTAAGTCCACTGCAACTTGAATTGCTACGGATTTATTCTTTTAATCCCAGCGAAAAAGAGCTGTTGGAAATCAAGGACATGCTCGCTGCTTTCTTTGCACATCGGTATATTGGCAAGGTTCAAAGCGCTGCAGAGAAAAAAGGTATTTCCAATGACACCTTAGATCAATGGCTGGAAGAAGATGACCAATAAACTGCGATTGGTACTCGACACGAATGTGTTCCTTGTTTCTCTACTTCCGCATCACAAGTATTGGTGGATTTTTGAGGGCATTATTAAACGTCAATTTATCCTTTTAGTGAGTAATGAAATTCTCACTGAATATGTGGGGAAGTGTGCCGAGAAATACGGACCTGAGCTTTCTTCTGAAAAATTGGATTTCTTACTCGAATTCATCAATGTAGAGCTCATTACCCCTTACTACTATTGGAATTTAATTGAGGTAGATCCGGATGACAACAAATTTATTAACTGTGCCATCGCAGGTCAAGCTGATTTCATCGTCACACACGATAAACATTTCAATATCCTTGCCGATATCGATTTTCCAAAAGTAAACACACTCCGCGTCGATGAGCTCAAACACCTTCTTCAAATAGATTAGTAGCCCCTCAACTTAGTCTAGGATTTTTCTACACTAAGCCCGCAAAGGCATCGCAAAGAACGCAATCGCACACTTAGCGTTTAATATCGGCAAACTACAAACCTACAACCTATAACTTACAACCTACAACAGAGAACAGAGAACCGACAACAGACAACCGACCATGAACGTCATCGAAGTCAGAGACCTTAGCAAACGCTACCGCATAGGCCTACAGGAAAAACGCCACGAAACTCTCGCCGGACAGATCGGCAGCATCCTGCGGGCGCCCATCGACAACTTCCGGCGGCTGCGCGACCTAAGTCGCTTTGGCGCTGAAGACGAAAGCGTTTTCTGGGCCCTCAAAGACATCAACTTTGATGTGCAGCAGGGCGACGTACTCGGCATCATAGGCCACAACGGCGCCGGCAAAAGCACCCTGCTCAAAATACTAAGCCGCATCACCGAGCCCACCAGCGGCGAAATACGCATCAAAGGCCGCATCTCCGCCCTGCTCGAAGTAGGCACCGGCTTCCACCCCGAACTTACCGGCCGCGAGAATATCTACATGAACGGCACCATCCTGGGTATGACCCGCAAGGAAATCGACCGCAAACTCGACGAAATTGTGGACTTCTCCGGCGTGGAAAAATATATCGATACCCCCGTCAAGTTTTACTCCTCCGGCATGAAAGTCCGCCTCGGCTTCGCCGTCGCCGCCCACCTGGAGCCCGAAATCCTGATTATTGACGAGGTGCTGGCCGTGGGCGATGCGGAGTTTCAAAGGAAGTGTTTGGGGAAGATGGAGAGCGTAGCAAATAGTGGAAGGACAGTATTATTTGTTAGCCACGATTTGACAGCAATAGAAAATATATGCAAAAGAGTAATTCTGCTTACGCGTGGTCAAATTAGCTTTGATGGCGAAGTAAGAAATACTATTGCAAAATATTATAGCACTAGCTATCAAAACAATATTCCTCTCATTGAAAGAAAAGAAAGGAGAGGCAAAGGTGTTGTCAGATTTGAAAAACTAATAGTAGAAAACCTTTCGAATCCATCCTTAGGGAGTCAAGTACATTCAGGCGATAAAATTGCTATTCATTGTATCTTTAAAAGATATAGCGACGAATTATTAAACGACTCCGAAATAGCTATCTCTTTTACAAGTGCTATGTCGGGTATAGTTTGTGCAGTTAGTAACAGATATAGTGGAACTATTTTGAATATTAACCAATCGTTAAAATTCACTTGTATAATAAATGAATTAACAATATTACCTGGAGAATACTTTCTAACGCTTTTTTGCGCTGCAAATAGTGAGCGACAAGATGTGGTATATCAAGCGGCAAAAATAGATATCCTGCCTAAAGATGTTTTTAACAGCGGGAGATTACAAGAGTCTAAACGCCATGGTTACTTTTACATGAACCAAACGTGGAAAGTCGGATAATAAATACTGATTTTGGTAGATTGAAGAGAACTTTCTTCAATATTAACACAGGAGAGCTTGGTAATTCACTGGCAGATATTTATTCAGGAGAGTCTTTTGATAAAACTGCCCTAAAGTACTTTGTTACCATAGGATATGTGCCGGGCGATCTCACTTTATTTAACAATATTGTGTGTTTACCCGGAGGTGCGGAAATAGAATTAGGAAAAGGAATATACTCTGTTAGAAAAAGAATTCTTTACTCGTCGTTTAATAATACCGCCAAATACCAAGGGGCTGACAAGCACGAATTAATTAATGAAGGAGTTAGCTTACTTTTAAAAATAACAGGCAGTTTAATCGGCAACAATAAAAACAAAAAAATAATACTGCCTATTACTGCGGGGCTTGACTCAAAAGCCATACTACTAGCGCTGCTTAACTTTGTACCTTCAAAAGATATCCAAACTTTCACATTCGGGTATAAAGATTGCAAAGATTTAGTTGGTGTTCCTAAAATCGTTAAAAAATATGGATTGAATCATACTACTATTAAATTAGATAATATACTTTTAAGTCATGAGGATATCATCAGTTTTGGACAGGACTCTGATTTTAATAAAAATTTGATAGAGCAGCCTGCTCATAAGTTCATTATTGAGAATTACAGTACTGATGATGTCGCAATTTATTCAGGTATTCTTGGAGGAAGTTTATCTGGATCAAATAAAATTGACTGCGATATTGACGCCCCCTTAGATACATTTATTGATATTGAAAAAAAAGGTTCCGGTAATGCTGCCAATCCAGCTTATAGTGTTTTAGGGGAATCTATAACCGATATAGACAGAGATAAAATCCGTATCACAAATGCAACCTATGATGATTATGACATGCTTTACAGGCATGAACGATTAATTGTCCCCCATTTCATTTGGAATCGCTGTAACACAGTTGCTCCATTTTGCGATGAAAGATGGATTAGTTTTTGGCTGTCACTTCCAGACTCATATCGAATAAAATCCAGATGGTTTTTAAAGGCCATCATTCAAAGTATGGAATCAAACATCAATTATACAAACACAGCTATTTCAAATAATCTATGGTATAAAGTAAACAAGTTATACAATAGAGTTTTTCCAAAAACCACAAAATGGAAGCCGAAACAAACTATATTATCTAATTTGGATACTCAACTATTAAAGATAATCAGTGAATATGACTCAAGTGACATTAGTATCAATAATTTAATTTCCCGTACACATAATAGTAAACTTATTGAGTTGTTAATCAGCCTTTTTATTACTCATGATTATTTTCAAAAACAGTCAAGCAAATTACACATTTAAACGTCGTAGAATCCTAAGCAAACAACATGGATAGAGTATTTCGGCTACCTAGAGTTTGGAGCAATAAAGAATTATCAAAATTTGCTCATTTATTCGAAGGAGACATTGCGAATGTTAGCGGGTGGAAAGATATTGACAAAGAGGGTAAATATTATAGGGATTATTTCTATAATGCTTCATCCTATACTATTACTAATTATAAAAGTGAAGCCAGAGGATTTCAGGGATATGAAGGTGAAATTTTTTTGGACCTAACACAGGAACTTCCCGAAAATTTAACAAATAGATTTGACGTTGTTTTTAACCATACTGTCTTAGAGCATATATATGAAGTTCACAAAGCATTCGAGAATCTTTGCAAAATGACAAAAGACATAGCTATTGTCGTTGTGCCTTTTCTCCAAGAGATGCATACTGACTACGGAGACTATTGGAGGTTTACTCCACTTACATTAAAAAATCTATTTGCAGACAATAATATGGATCTAATATATTGCTCTTTTAACTCGCATTCGAATGCCTCAGTGTACTTATTTTGTATTGCATCAAAGAACTCCGAGAAATGGAAAGATATAATCCCGAATAAATTCGGCATTATCGATCCTTATCCCTGCAAAAATAGCTTTCAAAATCTAATTGGTTGTCATGCCATTCAAGAAAATAGATTTAATATTTTCTCAATAAGTCGAATTGTCAAAGATAAAACGATAAAAAAATTATTAAAAGTAAAAAATCGACTTGTTGCTTTTATTAGGCCGTCTGATTTTCGGACAAACAAAACACAATGAATATTTCCATCATAATAAGAAGTCGAAATGAGCCTACATTAAGTGTTTTATATAAGCAAATGCTAAGGCAGAAATCTTCTAAGGATTCTTTGATTGTCTTAAACGACCCTGTTCCGTTTGAAGAGAAATTAAGACAATCATTTCAGGTGGCATTAAAAAACAATCACCCTTATGCAGTAATTATCGATGCTGACATAATTGTTTGTTATAACTTCATCAAAAAAGTAAAAAAAATCCTCAGTATGTTACCTACTGAAGATATGGGATTTGGATTAAAAGTACTAGATAGATTTTATGGATACCCTAAATACAGAGGGATTCATATCTATAATGTATGTATGCTTGATCAAGCAACCCAATATATTCCTTTGACCGGTCAAGAAATGCGGCCAGAGTCTTTTGTAAAAGAACAGATGGCTTTAAATGGTAATAAGTGGAATAATGATTTATCAAAAAAAGCTTATGGAATTCATGATTATTTTCAACACTATGAAGATATTTTTTGCAAAATATCTATTAGAGCACATAGAAGTAAGAATGATATAGAATATCTCATGGAGCGATTTAATAAATATCATGACACAGATTTATTTGTCGCAGCTAAAGCTTTAGAATACGGTTTAAATCTCAATCAAAATTCAATTAAAAATGACAGAGAAATATTTCATGAAGTTTACAATAAAATATTTCCATCCTATCACAAACTTATTCCATCTATACCTTTATACATTAAGTTAGCACCAGAATTATTTGTCTATTATCAAATATTTTTTTATAAATTAAAATTATTTTTCAAGACACATATTTATAAATAATTATATTTTTATTATTTTTTTAGCATGAAAATCTTTATATACAATGGAAATCATAAATCAACTGTTTTTATTCAAATTCTCGTTAACTCTATCAATAACAACAACTATAAGACGGTTATAATTGGGTTTGATGACGCTTTGATCAATTATAATAAAAACGGCATAGAATATATTAGTATTGGAAGCAATCGTTCAATATTTCGTTTGATTCTTCGAACATTCATTCTTTATTTTCAACAAATTTGGCATTACTCTTTTCGCAGGGTTTACGAAATAATTACTATTGCCGAGTATACTAATCCCAAGGAGATATTATCATCAATGAACATAAGAACGCTAATTAGTATATTCCAACCAGATATCATTCACATCCAATGGTCATCACACCTTTCACTATTTCGTCAACTACTTAATACCCCCACTAACCAGCGTCCCAAAATCATTGTCAGCTTACGTGGACGTCTTGTAAACATAAGCCCTCTCACCAATCCTTCCATAGCCGAATTATATCGGGATTTCTTCCCAAAAGTCGACGGCTTCCATGCTGTATCTGAGGCAATTGCAAAAGAGGCTCAACGTTGGGGGGCAGAAACCCATAAAATTAAAGTAATATACTCCGGGTTGGAATTACACAAGATTATTAATTACCACAAAAATGATTGGGAAATAAACTCCCCGCTTAGCATACTGCTAGTTGGACGCTTTCATTGGATAAAAGGTTATTATTATGCGTTAGATGCCTTGCGTCTCCTACTGGATAAGGAATTTGATATTCATTTCACAATCATTGCCGGTCAGCCGTCAGAAGAGATTCTATATCAAATAAATTCCCTGAAACTATCTGAATATATTAATATACTTCCCAATTTGTCTCATGACGAAGTATTAAATTATATGCAGAATGCGGATATGTTATTGCTCCCGAGTGTTATGGAAGGCATTGCCAACGTCGTCCTGGAAGCCATGGCCGTCGGCCTGCCGGTCGTCAGCAGCGACTGCGGGGGCATGTCGGAAGTAATTGATAATGAGATCAACGGATTGCTTTTTCAAAACAGAAACGTGGCCGACATGGCTGTGCAGTTGGAGAAAATGATCAACTATACCCCGGAAGAACGGGAGCGTTTGGCCATAGCGGCGAGACAGCGGGTTTCAGCGCAGTTTGGCGCTGACCGGCTGGGGAAAGAAATGATTGCCTTTTACGAAGAAGTATGCAAAAAAAATTGAGAACCGGCATAGTCCTTTCTGCCCCTCCTGGGTATTCTGAAACTTTTTTTCGCTCAAAAATAACAGGCCTTCAAAAAGCCGGACATGAGGTTATTTTATTTGTTGGTCGCAGGTCGCAAGAAGCCCAACCCTGCCGTGTTGTAAGTGCCTGGCCGGTCTACCGCTGGAGGCTTTGGCAATCTGCCCTTATGGCTTTAAGGCTGCTGTTCGTGTTCTGCAGGGCGCCCCTAAGAACCCGGCGATTTTACTATTTAGAAAGGCAGTCAGGCAGAGGATTTAAACAGGTTATTGAAAACCTCTACCTAAACAGCCATATCCTCCCGATTCACCTGGATTGGCTGCACTTCGGTTTCGCTACCATGGCTTTGAGACGTGAAAATGTAGCCCAGGCAATGGGAGCCAAAATGGCCGTAAGCCTTCGTGGCTACGATATCGCCATCTACCCGCTCAAACATCCAGACTGCTATAACCTGCTCTGGCAAAAAGTGGATAAAGTACACACCATTTCTACCGACCTCCAAATACTGGCATACCAACAGGGCTTATCCCACAATAAAACAACCGTAAAAATAACCCCTGCTATTGATACCCAACAATTTCAGCGAAATACACCATTAGCCGATACACGTAATAAACCGCTTCGTTTACTCACCGTTGCACGGCTCAATTGGAAAAAAGGTATTGAATATACATTAGAAGCCTTAGCCCTACTCAAAAAACAAGGTATAGATTTCCAATACACAGTGATAGGCGACGGAGAAGAATACGAGCGATTAGTATTTGCCGCCCTGCAATTTGGAATTCGTGAGCAGGTGCACTTCGCCGGCAAAATGCCCCACGAAGAAGTAAAAGCAGCAATGGAGCAATCCGATATTTACCTCCAATACAGCATCTCCGAAGGCTTCTGCAACGCCGTATTAGAAGCCCAGGCCATGGGGTTGTTGTGTATCGTATCGGATGCGGAAGGCTTACCTGAAAATGTATTACACGGCGAAACCGGCTGGGTTGCCCCCCGACGCCACCCAGAGCTCCTGGCCGCCCAAATCGAAGAAGTCATGCAACTGCCCCCAGAACATCATCAAACCATCCGGCAACGAGCCATTCAACGCGTTCGAGAGGAATTCAACATAGAAAAACAAATTGAAGCATTCCTTCAATTCTACTCCTCCTAAATTCATTCTTCATTATTAATTTTTAATTTTTCATTATATAACTTATGTCCAAACGCGTCCTAATCACCGGCGGCGCCGGTTTCCTCGGCTCGCACTTATGCGACAGGTTTATCCGCGAAGGCTATCAGGTCATCGCCATGGATAACCTGCTCACCGGCAACATTGACAATATTGCGCACCTCTTCCCGCTTAAGGAATTTGAGTACTACCACCATGACGTGACGAAGTTTGTGCACGTGCCGGGGCCCCTGGATTATATTATGCACTTCGCTTCGCCGGCAAGTCCCATAGACTACCTCAAAATGCCCATCCAAACCCTCAAAGTGGGCGCGCTGGGCACCCACAACCTGCTCGGACTGGCACGCGAGAAAAAGGCGCGTATACTGGTGGCTTCGACATCGGAAGTCTACGGCGACCCGCAGGTGCACCCCCAGAAAGAGGACTACTGGGGTAACGTAAACCCCGTGGGGCCGCGCGGCGTATACGACGAAGCCAAGCGCTTTATGGAGGCGATTACGATGGCTTATCACAACTTCCACGGACTGGAAACCCGCATTGTGCGGATCTTCAATACCTTTGGTCCGCGCATGCGACTGGATGACGGGCGCGCGTTGCCTACCTTCATGGGACAAGCCATGCGCGGCGAAGCCATCAGCGTTTTCGGCGACGGTCGCCAGACCCGCTCTTTTTGCTATGTCGACGACCTGGTAGAAGGCATCTACCGCCTGCTCCTCTCCGATTACCACCTGCCTGTAAACATCGGCAATCCCGATGAAATTCCGGTACTGCAACTGGCCGAAGAAATCGTGAAGCTGGTGGGCAACCCCAAAGCCAGCATCGACTACCAGCCGCTACCCGAAGACGACCCCAAAATCAGGCAGCCGGATATCACCCTGGCTAAGAAATTGCTGGGCTGGGAGCCGGTGGTGCCACGCGCAGAAGGACTCGTGCGTACACTGGCTTATTTCAAAGACAAGGTCTAGATATCAATTCACATACCAAAAATCTGCGCGTATTATTCCTGGGATTGGGTGACCCGATTCCCACCTTTATACAGCGCCGCCTTCGTCAATTAGACGCCGAAGGACTGGAGTGCATTTGTGCTATCCGAAAAGGCCAGGGAAACGCCCTGGGACTTCGCAACGGCCATCCTGTCGTCTTACCCAGAGTTTCGATCAAAGACGCCGCAATAAGCCTGAAAACAGTCCTGAGCTTTTTGTGGCGGCCCCGTGTAGCCTATCGCTTGTGGACCTGCCGTCCCCGTTCTTCTTTCAAGCGAAACTTAGTCTGGCTGATCAATCACTTCAACCTGACCAAACTTCGCGGCATCGACCTCATTCACCTGCAATGGATCGGCATGGCCGACGACTACCGCTGGTTGCGGCATTATTACCGATGCCCTATCATTGCCAGCGCACGGGGCAGTCAGGTGACGGTTTATCCGCATACCTCCCCGGCGTATCTCGATAAGCTGCTTCGATGCTTTGATGCTGTTGATTATATCCATTGCGTGTCGGAAGATATCCGCATTCGGTGTACGGAATTGGGTGCTTCTCCCACAAAATTATTTATCAACTACAACGGGGTAGATCTTACATTTTTCACGCCCCCTACCCTGCCCCGCCCTACAACAGGCGAAACGCAATTGATCTCCACCGGCGCGCTCATCTGGCGCAAAGGATACGTATACCAGCTATTAGCCCTGAAAAGCCTGCTTCAACAGGGTTACAACTGCCGCTTAAACATCATCGGCGACGGCCCCGATCTGCAAGGATTGCAATACACAGCCTTTTCGCTGGGCATTTCCGACCAGGTCACCTTCCACGGCGCCCTGCCTGCTGAAAAAGTGAGGGACTTGTTGCAACAAGCCCATATCTATTTGTCTACAAGCGCAGCAGAAGGCCTGGCCAATAGCGTCCTGGAGGCCGCAGCATGCGGACTGCCGGTGGTGGCATTTGACTGCGAGGGGATGCGAGAGGTTATATCGGATGAAAAAAGCGGCTATATCGTGCCTTATGGCGAGATAGAACTGTTCACCTCGCACATCGCTCAGCTGATCAGTCATCAGGCCGATGCCGTCCGGATGGGTGGCGCAGGCAGGCAATTAGCTGCATCTGCATTTGACAGCAAAATCCATGTACAACACATGTACCAGCAATACCGCCGCATTTGCGCGCCTGAATGAAGCAGATAAAAATCCTGATCGCGGGCTATGAAATCGGAGGCCAAATGCAATTATTAGCGGAAGCCTTCCGGAGAAAAGGTTTTGATGCGGTATCTGTTGCTTTTAACCAGGATTTTCGGCAATTTCAAAACGATAAAGTACTAAACATACAAGGAAAAGGCGGCCAGTTGCGCCGGTTCCTGTTTTTTTTGAAAGCACTGTTTACTTACGATGTATTCTATTTTTTCTGGGGCGTTAGTTTATGGGGGTTTTGGCGTTTTCACGGACTCGACCTACCTATCCTCAAGTTATTTGGAAAAAAAATAATCGTGCATTTCAGAGGCACGGATGTAGTCAATATTCAGTACTACGAAAACTTAGCCGCACCTTATCAAAACAAGGCAATTGACAAAAATATCCCCCTGTCCAGACCAGATCAGTTACAGGCCGTTCGCCGGTGGGAAAAATACGCCGATTTTATACTCGTATCTACCCCCGATTTATTGTGGGTCAGTCCCCGGGCAATATTGTCTCCACAGTTAATCCGGTTTGCAGACTGGCAAAAATTGAAGGAAACCCAGTCCGGTAATAGAAAGGTATTTACAATTGCCCATGCCCCCACCCGGCGGCATGCCAAAGGAACAGAGTTTGTGATTTTGGCGGTCGATAATCTCAAATCGGAAGGACTGCCGGTGGAACTCGTTCTACTGGAAAACATACCATATGCCGATATCCCCGGCCGCTTGGCCCAATGCGATGTGGGCATCGATCAGTTATTGCACGGTTGGTACGGCAAAGTCTCCGTAGAGTTGATGGCACTGGGCAAACCTGTCATCTGCTTTATCAGCGAAGCGCATAAACAATATATGCCCGATTTGCCGATTATCAATGCTACCCCTCATAACCTAACAGACGTGCTCAGGCGGGTAATTCAGGATGATGCGCTCAGGTTAGAAGCCGGAAAACAAGGCGCCGCTTTTGCCGCTAAACACCACGATGTGGATACGGAGTTGGACAAGCTGGTTGTACTATTTACTTTAGAGAAATAAGGAATGCCGGGTGTTAAGTTATACACGGAAATACCACTTAACCAAAGTCATACCAAAGGCGAATGGATAGATATTATAAAGCCTTTTGTAAAAAATCCTGATCGAAAAACGGGAGAAGGACCTGCTGCTGGTTTTGAACTTTCCGACAACATGATGAACAGCGATTGGGTAGTATTGCCGCTTTCGTGGAATTATTATCACAAGACAAGGCAAATAGCGCATGCCATTTCAGTGGTCCGCCAAGCGGAACAGGCCGGGAAACAGGTATTGAGTTGGACCAGCGGCGACTTTGGCGTCAGGATTCCCCATTTCCCCAACCTGACCGTCTTGCGGCCCAGCGGATACCGTTCTCAGCTTCCATCCAATCACCAGGGTATGCCCGTTTTTTTTAGCGATCCTTTGCAAAAATACTTTGGGACTACCGATGTTATCATCAGAGAAAAACAGGAAAAACCTATCATAGGTTTTTGCGGACAGGCAGAAGGAAACTTGCTTAAATATGGTGTTGATATAGTAAGAACAGCGGGAAGAAATCTGGCTTATTATACAGGTCTGTCGGCATATGAACCTCAAAGCCTATATCCTTCCACCTTGCTCAGATCCCAGATACTCAAAAATATTGCACAAGCCGACAGCTTATCCACTAACTACATTATAAGATCAAAGTATAGAGCCGGCGCGACTACTCCGGAGGAAAAACACGCCACCAGCCTCGAATTTTATAAAAACATGGTGGAATCGGATTATGTAGTATGTGTAAGAGGCGGGGGTAATTTTTCAGTCAGATTATATGAGACATTGGCGATGGGGAGAATTCCTGTTTTTGTGGATACGGATTGTTTGCTGCCGCTTGAGGATAAAATCAACTGGCGAAAGCATGTTGTAAGGGTTGAATCAAAAAATAGCGCTGAAATTTGCAATTCCATTATTGAATTTCACAACAAATTGAATTTCAAAGATTTTGTGGATTTGCAAAAATCGAATCGCCAATTATGGAATGACAAACTTAGCCTCCATAACTTTTTTAAATGCCTGTTTATGCACCCAAATTAGTCCTGGATGCTTTTCGAGTTTATAAAATATGTCAGCCCCACCTGGTATTTCAACTTGACGCCTCGGTCTGGTGAGTCAATCTTTAATATTGATTTTGATTCTTTGTCAAAAGAAGAGAAGGAATTACTATTCTTTGACCCCGGATACCAAACTGAATCAGGTCGGCTGAGAGATTTGGCTTATCAAGCTATAAAGAAAGGATTTGTCAAAACGGTACATGTAAAAAGCTTGCCCGATACAGAGCCTTCCATTTTTGATAATTATCGTTTCTTACGTAAATATTATCATCCCCTATGGAGTGGCTATGTTTTAGCATTGAGGCTGTTCACACTCCACAATCCAGTAAGAGAAATCAAAGCGTGGCTATTAAATAGTAATGTCCGGAGAATTAATTTAAACAATAGCGTTTATCCTCACGAAAAAAAATATCTAAATCATACATCTTCATTATTAGCCAGTGAGCCAAAAGTATCTGTTATTATTCCGACATTAAATCGATATAACTACCTTGTAGACGTACTTAAGGATTTAGAACAACAGGATTATCACAATTTTGATGTCATTGTAATTGACCAGTCAGAGCCCTTTAATCCTGAGTTTTACAGTTCCTTCCAACTCGACATACAGGTCATCCACCAAACCGAAAAAGCGCTCTGGCTTGCCAGGAATACTGCCATAAAAAAAAGCAATGCAGAATACCTGTTATTATTCGACGACGATTCGCGCGTTGAGCCAAACTGGATTAGCGAACACCTAAAAGCAATCGATTATTTTAAAGCCGATATTTCCGCAGGAGTATCTATTTCACTGGTCGGCGCCAAGGTTCCAGAAAGCTATAGTTTTTTCAGAATGAGCGACCAGGTCGATACGGGCAATGTCATGATACATCGCCGCGTATTTGAAAAGATTGGCCTCTTCGACCGGCAATTTGAAAAACAACGGATGGGAGATGGCGAATTTGGCCTACGCGCTTATTTAGCCGGCTTTACCAATATTTCTAACCCGTATGCAAAACGGTTACATTTAAAAGTAGGAGAAGGCGGCCTCCGTCAAATGGGCAGTTGGGATGCTTTCCGACCGAAAAACTGGTGGGCGCCGCGGCCGATTCCGAGTGTGCTGTACTACTATCGAAAATACTACCCGAAAGAGTGGGTGATATGGGGTATTGTAATCGGCGTTTTGCCTTCCATCATTCCCTATCAATTTAAACGAAGCAAAAGCCTGATGGTACTGGGCAGTTTGCTTTCTCTTTTATTACTTCCGCTTATTGGCTGGCAGGTCTGGAGATCCTGGCAATTGTCGAGTCAAAAACTCAAAGAGGGCCCCCAAATTGACAGCTTATAACATTCTGCTGATTTCCTCCGAATTCCCCCCCGGTCCCGGCGGAATTGGCAGACACGCGTATTCCCTAACTGAAGCATTGGTCGATGCCGGTCATACCGTATGCGTACTGACAGAATCGGACAATGCCTCTCCCGCTGAATTTGCCTGGTTTGCGCAAGCGTATCAAAATCGCTTTCAGATCGTGCGCACACCCAGGAAAGGTCTATTAACCTATTTGTTGCGCCTCAAAAACACCTGGAGAATCATCACTTCGTTCAAACCCGATATCGTCATTGTCAGCGGCAAATTCAGCCTGTGGCTGGGCGCACTGATCAAGCTGCTCAGAGGCCGCAATATAAGGGTATGGGCATTTTTGCACGGCTCCGAATTGAGGCTCCCGCGATGGCTTGAACAAACTGCCACGACCCTTTCAATGCGGCGTTTAGACCGATTGATAGCGGTTTCTTCGTTTACCAACCAGTTGCTCCCTCCCGATTTGCAGGACCGCACAGAGATCCTGCCCAATGGACTACTGCTTTCTACTATGCCGGCTGATAACGGCCAATCCATTACACCCTTTGATTGGCCGGGCTGGCCCAAACTACTCACAGTGGGCAGCGTAAGCCCCCGTAAAGGCCAACACCGGGTAATTAAAGCTATGCCGTACTTACGTCGAATCTGGCCCGACATACGCTATCACATCGTGGGTTTGCCCCACCATCAGGATACACTCGTTGCACTGGCAGAGGATTTAGGCGTCAGCGACAGCGTAATATTTCACGGTCGCATGAAAAGCGACGAGATGCTGTGCCGAGCCTACTGCAGCGCCGATGCCTTTGTGATGCTCAGTGAAAACCAACCCGATGGCGACGTGGAAGGTTTCGGCATCGCTATCCTCGAAGCCAACTATTTCGGCCTGACCGCCATCGGCGCAACCGGCTGCGGCATCGAAGATGCCATCCGCCCAGGCTACAACGGCTTCCTGGTAGACGGCAACGACCCTGCCGCCATCGCCCACGCCCTGGAACAGGTATTATCCCAAAAGGAAATCTTGGCAAATAATGCATGTAAATTTGCTACAGAACACGACTGGAACATACTAGTATCGCGGATGTTAGCTAACAATGTTTGAATTTGCTCTTGCACACCCCCTACCCCTAAAGGGGCGACCCTCCCACGATCAGTTTTATCGAAGCTGCGAGTGGACTCCCCTTTAGGGGCCGGGGGTGCCGGGGCCATCATGTTATCCTGTGAAACTCCTCGTCATCTCTCACACCGAACACTACCGCCTCCCCGATGAAACCATCGCCGGCTGGGGTCCCACCATCCGGGAGCTGGACGAGCTGACGCTACTTTTTGACGAAGTGACACACATAGCCTGTTTACACGATACCCCTGCCCCTAAAAGCGCCATGCCCTATACATCGGGTAAAGTCCGTTTTGTAGGCATTCCGCCGTATGGCGGTCCCGGCTGGCGCAACAAACTGGCTATATTGACCACTGCCCCTCAAATCATCGCTACCGTTTTTCGCGAATTGCGCAAATCCGACGTATTTCAATTCAGGGCGCCGACAAGCATGGGCGTATATCTCATACCATTGTTATCGCTATTTACCCGCAGAAAAGGGTGGTTTAAATACGCGGGCAATTGGGTAGAAGAGAGGCCGCCGCTAAGTTATGCTATCCAGCGCGGGTGGCTGGTACAGATGCAAAAGCGGAAAGTCACCATCAACGGCCGCTGGCCCAATCAGCCCGGGCATCTGTTGAGCTTTGAGAATCCTTGTCTGGACGAAAAAGAAACCCGGCAAGCTCGACAGGCAGCGACCAATAAAACATACAACGATAAATTAATTATTGCTTTTGCGGGTGGCCTGAATCCGGGAAAAGGCATCATCCAATTGCTGGAAGCATTTATGGTTTCCCCAAAAATAGCCGACCAAATTTCCGAATTAATCATCGCCGGCGACGGTCCCCTGCGCCCCGAGTTAGAAAAACGAGCGGCACAATTACCGATAAAAGTGACATTCCGGGGTTTTTTGAACAGAACCCAACTTGAAGCAGTCTACGCCGCTGCGCATATCATCTGCCTGCCCAGCGACAGCGAGGGTTTTCCCAAAGTCATCGCCGAAGGCGCCGCCTACGGCTGCATTCCAGTAGTCACCGACGTCTCCGCCATCGGCCAATACATCAAACACGGCGAAACGGGTTTCCTCCTGCCCGGCAACCGCCCCGAGCAGATCGCCGCCGCATTGGAGGAGTTGGTAAACAATAGAGCAGCTTTACCCGTCATCGCCCAGCGCGCCCGGCAAATGGCGGAGTTGTTTACGTATGAAAGGTATCGGCAGCGGATAGCTGCGGAAATACTTAGAATAGAGTGAGAGAGGGAGGGAGTGAGGGAGTGAGCGAGGGGGGGCGCCGCAAACATTTTGGACTTTACGACTTTGCAAACTGAGCCGTTCGTTGAGCGGAGTCGAAACGAACATCTAGGTAAGCAGAGCCGGCACGGGTGTCGGTCATTTCGACTCCGCTCAATGACCGTCAGAGCCGTTCGTTGAGCGGAGTCGAAACGAACATCCCCCGACTCCGCTCAATGACCGTCAGAGCCGTTCGTTGAGCGGAGTTGAAACGAACATCTAGGTAAGCAGAGCCGGCACGGGTGTCGGTCATTTCGACTCCGCTCAATGGCCGTCAGAGCCGTTCGTTGAGCAGAGTCGAAACGAACATCTAGGTAAGCAGAGCCGGCACGGGTGTCGGTCATTTCGACTCCGCTCAATGGCCGTCAGAGCCGTTCGTTGAGCGGAGTCGAAACGAACATCTAGGTAAGCAGAGCCGGCACGGGTGTCGGTCATTTCGACTCCGCTCAATGACCGTCAGAGCCGTTCGTTGAGCGAAGTCGAAACGAACATCCCCGGAACCGAAACGAACAACCCATGCAATACCCTTCCAAGCCGGCATGGATAATTCAGGGTGTGACTTCAAGTCACGCCCTGAATTGACGCTGACAAAAAACAATCCGCGTAATCCCAAAATCCGCATAATCCGCGATTCAAACAACAAGGATCAACGTCACGGATAACAGATAACAGAGAACAGAGAACAGAGAACCGACAACCGACAACCGACAACCGACCATGCCCCTCTTCCGCCTCTGGCTAAATAACCCCCTCCTCGCACTCCTCTGGCACATCGCCCTGGGGGTTGTGACGCGTTACCTGCCCGCGGCCCTCACAGCCTACTATGTCCTGATTATAGGTTACGGCGTATACGACATCATCCGCCGCCGGGACAAAGGCTATCTCACAGCCTATTATGTGATGTACGTGATGGGCATGGAGATTGTGTATCGCATCGGAAAATTCTATATCTTCTGGGAATTGGGCAAATACGGCTGTATTGCCCTGTTGTTGGCCGGACTAATCGCCACTCCTCAGAAAAGGCTGGCCCAGAGCTGGCCGTTTTTAATTTTCGGATTGCTACTATTGCCTGGTGTTGCTGCGGCATTGTACTACGGGCATACAGATGCCACTTACCTGCGTAAGATTATGATGCAGCATATAAGTGGCCCTATTAGTCTGATGATGGCAGGGTTGTATTTTTATCGAACAAAATGGCAACCCGAGGATCTTCAACGTTTATTGCGCATTGCCGTTTTGCCATCCATATCTTTATTGATACTTCTATTTTTAAAAGCGAGTGTAGCTTCCATTACTTTTACGTCCTCCTCCAATTTCGCTGCTAGCGGTGGTTTTGGGCCCAATCAGGTGTCAACTGCAATAGGTTATGGAATGGCACTTGTCATGTTCTGCTTGTTAAATGGCTGGACACTAACGGTGAATAAATTAACCGACTTGGGGTTGCTTGTCTTGCTAGCCTTTAGAGGATTACTCACCTTTTCCCGCGGTGGATTTGGAGCGGCCATCCTTGCCACCATATTGGCACTTGGTATTGTCATGTTATTTAGTCAAGCCTACCAGCGCAAATTTTCAGGTATCTCTATCCGTATTGTAATTGGTATATTTGCATTTGCCATTATAGCAATAGTCGTAAACCAACTCACCAACAATTTCTTGTTATACCGGTATCAAAATAAATCGGGCACGGAAATTCTGTATATGCAAAGGGGACTACAACAAATCAGAGGTCCGCAAAAAACAGTGCTATCGGGCCGTGAAATAGTGATGGCTGAAGAATGGGCCAGTTTTAAATCCCACCCCTTTTTTGGAGTTGGCGCAGGCAGAGGTACGCTTGAAAGGGAAGATGTTTTCGGCTATTCAATGGCTTCACATACTGAACAAACAAGACTATTGGGAGAACACGGTTTATTTGGGATGATAATAATAGTTATATTTTTCCTTGCAGTACCTTTTTATCACTTCAGACAATATTCAAGTGGACTTTCCCGGCACTGGCTCTTACATTGTTTCTTACTAGTCATGCTTACCATGCTACATGCAGGCATGCGGCTCGCTATGCCCGGCATACTTTTTGGGTTAGTGTTTATTATTATCCAAAACTCGCAACTGGAGAGAAAAAAATTCGTCCTAATCTAAATAATGGATAATAAAATCATATATATCGGCAACATCCTATCAAAACAAGGAATAACGCCAACTACAATCGAGCTACTAGGCCCTCGACTTGAAAAAAAATACAATATAGAATACGCTTCTTCTTATTGGAATCCAATGATTAGAATATTCCATATGAAATATGTTTTTATTCGATGTTCAAAGGCATCCAGCGTTGTATTAATCGATACTTATAGTTCACTTGCATTTTGGTATGCAATTATTATCGCACTGTTAGCCCAATTATTTAACAAACCTTATATACCGATACTACACGGGGGGAAATTACCTGAGCGGTTGCTATCAAATCCCAAATTATGCCGTTTAATTTTCAATAAATCGCTTATAAATGTAGCTCCTTCTAATTATTTAAAACACCATTTTAATGAAGCTGGTTATAAAACTATACTTATCCCTAACTTCATTGATATCAACAATTATATTTTTCAGAAGCGCTCAAATATAAAACCCGGTTTACTCTGGGTACGCGCTTTCCATCAACAGTATAATCCTGAAATGGCTGTGAAAGTAACGGCAGCACTTGTGCCGGCCTTCCCCGATATCCACTTATGCATGGTCGGCCCCGACAAAGACGGTAGTATGGAGCAGTGCAAGCAATTCGCAGTAGAATTGGGAGTAGTAGATCGCATAGTTTTTACCGGTTTATTGTCAAAATCCGAATGGATTGCTTTGTCGGCTAATTACGATATTTTTATTAATACTACCAATATCGACAATACGCCCGTCAGCGTCATCGAGGCTATGGCGCTGGGATTGCCGGTGGTGAGTACCGACGCAGGCGGAATGCCTTTTCTAATTGATAGTGGTGTTGATGGCCTACTGGTACCACAAGGTGATACTGAAGCTTTTGCCGCAGCTATAACACAATTACTGGAACATCCCGACCTGGCACTGCAACTCAGCCAAAATGCCCGGCAGAAGGTCGAATTATACGACTGGGAGGTGGTTAAGAATCAGTGGTTTGAGGTGATTGATGAAGCTATAAGCCTCTCAAAAAAAGAAGGAACGACATAAATCGCTCTTCAAGCGGAGCATAGGCCCTGGAAGCCAGGGAGGCACGCCTCCGGCGTGCGCAGAGGGTGGCCCCGCCCCCGTCACGCTTCGCGTGCCACCCCCGCGAGCGGGGGACAGGAGCGCCCCGGGGAAGGGTTCGTTTCACTCCCCTTGTTATAATGTGCGGCTCCATTCATAATTCATGCGGGCATAGGCAATATAGGCATGACAAGTACACGCCACAATAGCAAAAAACCTCGCAAGCGCCCAACGGGCGCCCTCCCTATCCCCCGCTCGCGGGGGTGGCACGCGAAGCGTGACGGGGGTGGGGCCACCCCCGCCCCGCGCCACAGGCGCGGATACAATGCCTACGGGGATATGCTATATTTGCAAAACGAGGTATAAAACCCACAAAACGTGTACAATTGGTTCGTTGAAAATATTTTATTAAAAATCGGTGACTGGCTGCTCGGTACTAATTTCATTGGCGAACTGAGGCAATGGCGGCGTTGGCAAAACTGGGATGCCGATCAAATCAAAAAATTGCAAATCAATCGCTTGCATTATCTTCTTAATAATATAGCCAACCATAATCCCTACTATCGACAATTTCAAGTCGAAGAAAACCCTGATCCAGTCGCTCAGCTCAAGCAATATCCCCTTTTATACAAAAAAGATATTAAATCTAACCTGGATAATATTGTCACAGGTGATCGGTCCAAATTAGTCTGCGAAAAAAGCAGCGGCTCTTCAGGGATTCAAGGGGAAGTGTATATGAGTAGAAAGGAGGCTTATGCTTCAATTGCAATTCAAACCTTTATGTGGGAATGGTCAGGTTACAGATTAGGTGATAATTTATTACAATCGGGAATCACTCCTAATAGAAACTTGATAAAAACTGTCAAAGACTTCCTACTTAATACGCATTATCAGTCTGCATTTTATATCACTCCGGATACAATAAGCCAAGCATTACTAAAATACAAACGCAAAAAAGCGTTTTTCGGCGGCTATGCCTCCGGCTTATACGCCTATGCACAAGTTGCCCGTGAAAAAGGCCTAAATGATATTTCTTTCAAATCCGTCATCTCCTGGGGCGACAAAATGTTTCCCCATTATCGCCAGCTTATTGAAGAGCAATTTCATTGTAAGGTATTTGATACTTATGGCTGTACCGAGGGTATCATGATTGCCGGTCAGTGCGAACACGGGTCCTATCATATTTTGTCGCCCCATGTATACCTGGAACTGCTCGATGCCAATGGCAATGAGGTAGCGCCGGGCGAATTGGGTTATGTGGTGGTCACCCGACTGGATGCGTATGCAATGCCGCTGATCCGATATTACCTGGGAGATTTAGCGGTTAAAGCACCCGAAGATAAAACCTGCGCTTGCGGACGGCCATTCCCCATTCTCGAACAAATTATCGGCCGGGATACGGATATTGTCCGAACACCTTCCGGTAAGCAGCTTATCGTGCATTTTTTTACGGGAATATTTGAGCATATTCCGGCTATCCGGCAGTTTAAAGTAGTGCAAACCGAACTTGCTTCTATTACAATTGAATATATACCGGATACTCTTTTATTTTCAGAAAATATACTAAAAGAAGTTTCTTCCATTATTCACGAAAAGCTGGGGGAACCATTTCCCGTACATTACAAAAAGGTCGATTTTATTCCCCCTACCCCATCAGGTAAACCTCAAATTATTCAATCTACGGTAGCCCACAAACCATGAATCTGAGCGTGATTTGTCCGGTGTATAATGAACAGGCGTATATTCAAAATTTGATCAATTATTTAGTCCGGGTAAATCCAATACAAAAAGAAATTATTTTTATCGATGGTGGCTCAACGGATAGGACAATTGAAATCATCCAAAATTATAGTGCCCAATATCCAAACATCAAATTATTACACAACCCTAAAAAATATGTGCCGTTTGCTTTAAATATAGCTATTGAAAATTGTTCAACGGAATACATTTCCCGGATTGACGCCCATTGCACTTATGCGGATGATTATTTTGAAAAAATAATAGATACTTTTTCAGAAACGGGTGCAGATATAGTTGGCGGCCCTACGCGCACTGCATTCCATTCTCCCTTTCAACAGGCCGTAGGTTATGCCATCAGTACTAAGCTCGGCGTAGGAGATAGTCTTGTACATCAGCTTGATTATAAAGGTTATACGGATTCCGTGACCTTCGGCGCCTGGCGCCGCAATATCTTCGACGAAGTCGGCCTGTTTGATACCCGCTTGTTGCGCAATCAGGATGACGAGTTTCACTATCGGGCGAAAAGCCTGGGCAAGCGCATTTATCAAAACCCGGATATTAAATTATACTACTACCCAAGATCAACTCCGCATGGTTTATTCAAGCAATATTTTCAATACGGTTTATTTAAACCCAGGGTATTGCGAAAAATTCAAACCGAAATTAAACTGCGGCATTTAATCCCTATGTTTTTTGTACTATACCTGGTCATGCTTCCGCTGTTGACGTGGGTTTCGGCATTATTTATTTTACCGCTTTTATTATATATACTGTTAATCACATGGGTGGGATTCCGTCATCCCGCGCCTCTGAAGGTGCGCCTGTTGACAGCCCTCTCCTACCCCATCATCCATACCGGCTACGGACTCGGTTTTTTGCTCGGTTTGTTTTTCCAGCCTGAAAGGTTTATGCGATGAATACAAGTGAAATATTTAATTCCTCACATAAAGACCTTCCCCGCATCGCCCAATGCCACATCCGGGCCTTCCCGGCCTCCTTGTCATCCCTGCTCGGCCCCCGCTACACCGCCAAAATGCTCGAATGGTACCTCACCAGCGACAATAAATTCCTGTTTCACATTGAAATGGATGGCCGGGTGGTGGGTTATTGCGGGGGTTTTGTGCGCAAGGGCGAGCCCTACGGGTCCAGCTCGGGTATGACGCAATACGCTTTTCGCGAAGGTATCAGGGCTTTGCTGCTGCGGCCCTGGCTGGTTTTTCACCCCAAAGTGCGGGGCAATTTCCGGTTTTTGGGACGCAATTTGTGGTATCGCGTTTTTCCGCCTCGTGCGCAGCCGGCAGCCGGCGACAATAGTTCGCACAGTCATACAGTCGTACAGTCGTACAGTCGCCAATCCGCCGGGCTGGTCGTCATCGGCGTCGATCCGGGCTATCAGGGCAAGGGCCTGGGCTCGCTGCTCCTCCAGGAGTTCGAGCGCCGCGCCCTGGCTATGCACTGCCCACATATGCACCTCACGGTGGAGAAGGAGAATGCCCCCGCTATCCGTGCCTACGAACGCAACGGCTGGCAAGTGGTGGAGGTCCAGGGTGCATCGGTGAGAATGGAGAAAACCGGGTAGCCGGGAAGTTTTTTACCACAGAGTTAAACGGAGTAAAACGGAGTGACACAGAGTCAAAATCTCGCTCTGTGTCACTCTGTGTGCACTCCGTTTAACTCTGTGGTGAATAAAAATCAAGGCAACGTATAATTTTGATTTTTTTTCAACCCACAACAAGCGATATAGACGAGTATAAGAGAGTACACAGCCACGATCGTAAAGTCGTAAAGTCCTACAGTCGTAAAGTCGTAAAGTCGCCCCCCCTCCCATGAACATCCCCTTCGCCCTCCCTTTCATCGACGACGAAGTCGTCCGTGAAGTCATCGACGCCCTCACCGGCACCGGCTGGCTTACCAGCGGCCCCAAAGTGCGGCAACTCGAAGAAGAAGTCGTGAAATTTTGCGGCGCACCGGCCGCCCTGTGCGTCAACTCCTGGACCTCAGGCGCTATGCTGGCCCTGCGCTGGTACGACGTAGGCCCCGGCGATGAGGTGATTATCCCGGCTTATACGTATAGCGCTACGGCCCTCTGCGCCCTGAATATAGGCGCTAAGGTGGTGATGGTGGATGTAGGCGATGATTTTAATATCCTGCCCGAACGCATCGCGGCGGCGATTACGCCCCGCACGAAGGCTGTTTTGCCCGTGGATATCGGCGGCTGGCCCTG
>Ga0058866_1468479_pt1 | contig 31732 bp, 29 predicted proteins | sample TNRReaAerobicRNA_3_FD_61084 | JGI IMG/M metagenome (GOLD analysis project Ga0058866, IMG submission 61084) | Wastewater treatment Type I Accumulibacter community from EBPR Bioreactor in Madison, WI, USA - TNR Reactor, Time D- 0min-Aerobic_ RNA... | ecosystem: Engineered > Bioreactor > EBPR >...
CGGAAATGAAAGATCCACAATATTGCCCTGATACATTTCGCCTGACACAAGCCAAATCCATCCATCGAGCGTAACAGGATCCCCCCAGTTCACTGCCGGGCGCAGGGAGGCACGGAAGGGCAACAGCCCATATACGATCAATCCCAAAAATACACCCACAGCCATTGTATAGAAAATATTCCAGGCATTACGCCATACCTGGACGTTGAAACGCATGGTTTTTGTTTGGTCAACCTTGAGCGGCACCCAGGATGCAAACGCCACCCCCGGAAACAGAAGCAGAGCCGTAAGGTGATTACCGACCGCCAGCCCAAGCACAAGCCCCAGCATGATTTTCTTACGCCCCCCTATTGCATTGGGATGCGAATCAAGAAGGAAGTATATGGGTAGTGCTGCAAAAAGAGCATGCAGTGTATAAACTTCGGTGATCACAGCCTGGGACCAGACGATGGGCGATAATCCAAACGCCAGCGCTGCCACCAGCCCGGAAAACCTGCTTCCAATCGGATCGATCAAGCGAGTCGCATCGTGCACAATAAAGTAAATGCACAAGGATGCAAGCATCGCTGCAAAAGCGGACAACAAATTGGTGCGATAGGCAAGGGAACCGAGCGGCAGACCTTGAAACAAATCCGCTATAACAAGATATACCGGATAGCCGGTGGGATGCGGGATGCCGTTTGTATAGGCAGCACTGATCAAATCCCCGCCATCGGATCCGTGATTAGCCCAAGTCAATCCGGGCGCCATCGTGGACAGGTAGAAGGCAGACAGGATAAAAACCAGGCTTGCTGGTACTAGAAAATATGTGTATTTTTTCATAGAAAAAACGGCGGGATCCTGTTCGAATCACCGCCGTTTCCATCTTACCGATACACCCTTTGCAGGTTCATCTTTTTCCTATCAGAACATAATTCCCGGTGATCTCAGCCGGGCTGCAGCTTAGTCCTTCAACGACCTCGGTTGGCTGGAGATACCATTGGGGGTCTTTGTCTGACCAGACATAATTGTTCGATGTCGTATTCGGTATCGATGCAAAACAGATATTCACCTCTCCCTGTTCAGCTGATATTGCGGGAATAACCGTTTGACCCGAGAAAAAGACCACGCGGCAAACACCGGCCAGAAAATTTCCGGAATCCTCCGGGGGTACCGGCACGCTTGTGAAGTCCAAAAGTTGGGTTGACACCGAAATCCCTTGAGTCAGAGAGAGGATTTCCAATACACACACGCCCCCGATGGAATACTTCCCAGGGGTCGAGATGTTCGGGATTGTCGCAGGAGGCGGTTTGACACTGCCGGGCTCCCCCTTATCAGGGTTGGCCTGGGGTTCCATCACAACCGGGGCAGAGCTTTCCATCAGCCCGTCGTCATCGCGGGCCAGACCAAAGTGATTTCCAGAAAGGAAAACAATCCCGAGCACAAGAAATACAGAAAGCCAAAAACGTAATTTTCTATCCATATACCGCTCCTTTACCAATGCTTTGATATTGATCATGCTAACATAGCCTTGAACATTGACCCATCCGGATTTTGTCCGGCTTTAATCCCCCCCAAACCACACCTCTATCGTACGATCCACTTGAAGATCTCCCTTGTACATCAGGTTATTTCCCTGGAAAGCAACGCCCTCTGATACGGAATGAACGGTGGTCCCCCTGGGGAGATGAATTCGAATCGTAAGTGGGATCGAAAGGGTTCCAGGCTGTTTTTTGATTTTTAAACGATAGATGAAGCCTTCCTCATTTCCAGCAGGGCGCAGGACGGTCGCAGGCAGGGCGAAACCAAACCCAATACCAATCGACTCCCCACCAGGAACAACCATCAGCGTACCAAATGCCTCCAGCCCAGGCAGGTCCTCCTCCAGCAGATCGATCCGTCCCGCCTGGCCCCGTCCCAACAGCATCCATTCATTTGGAACATCCTGGGCGTCATACTTCAAGAGTTCCGCGCCTTGCGGCACGTACACGCGCAGGTAATTCCAATAACAGGCATTGATCGGGTAGTCCTCTTCGTTCTCCAGACGCTGCCCGCCCCAATGTACACACTCCACTTCGGGAGAAGAATCGTTCTGCAGGTTGACAACCATGCTTGCCACAGGCTTTTCAAGATCGGTCAGGTCCACATCGTAGGAGACGTAGGTGGAGACCACTGCATTGGTTTTATTGAAGCCAATATTGGTGTTCACAACCATGAGAAAATCACCGGGCTCAGGCAGCAAGGCACCATTCCAACCCTGACGATCCAGCAGATCCGAGAGCCTGTCATCGTCCAGATTTATCAATAAATGACGCTCGTTCAAACCGCTCAGGACCGCCCGTGCCAGGTCCTGCCAGGGGACATCCCCTTGAAATATTCGTTCCGAGACCGCAATGGCGATATCCTCAATGAATCCCTTTCGACTCCATTCGGCAGAGTCGGATGGAGTGATCGGGCCGGACTTGGAGGCGCGCATAAATTCGATTACATTGGTGGCGTCGATGGCTTCCACCGCCCCTGGCACCTGCACAGGTCCCAATGCCTGCAACAGCATGACCAGCATATGCTGATCAAACGCGATCACACCATCCACAGAATGCGAGTTATGGTAGGCATACAATGTTTCAGCATACAATGCGGTCGTTGGAAAATCCGTGAACCAATTTGCATCCCGTAGAACCAACACCGGGCTGTTCATGTAATGATCCAGCTGCCATGGAGCGAGTGGATAAGGCCGCTCCCAGTTGTCGACGGACCCGGAATCCATAAAATCAAGACTGACGATCCTGCCGTTTTCCAGGACAACCGTGCCCACAGCTGTGATAAATCCTCCCGTGGGACGCAGTTCATCCTCGTTCTGGACCAGTAACAAATAGGTTTTGGGCCCTTCGCTGGAACCGCCCAAAAAGGTGGGCAGGGCGATCGCAGCGGTGAGCCCATCCTCCATCAGCGGCATCAGGCGATCCAAATCCTCTTCGATGATCTTTCGGGTTTGGGCAGATAGGTCATCCACCTCAAGTGCGTTGCGAAGCAATGCCGCCTTGCGGCAGGAATCTTGTGCGAGCACCAGCTCCGACCGGGCATCGTTTAAGTCCTGAACAAGCCGATCCGGTTTCAGATCGTTATTCTCTCCAAGTTCATTGAGAACCGGCATGAACGCTGCATGAGCCCCTGTGGCACAATCCAGAATCTGACCGGATAATTCAAGCATCTGGCGGCTGGCAGCCAGATCCCCGCCATATACCGGCACCCATTTCAACAATGGGGTCAGCCATATCAGGGTGCGACTCTCCTGCTCCAGTGCGTCAAATTCATTCCTCAGTTTTTCCAGAATGGGTCCGCTCTGATTGAGAGCATCCAGGCTGGGGGATGCCGCCAAGGTTTGCATTGCCGCAATATCCTGCCGCAGTCCCACCGTCAGGGTGTACAGTCGCCTGGCTTTTTGAAAACCGACAAATGTGAAACCAATAAATAATAGAATAAATAGTAATAGGAAGAGTTTTTTCAAAATCGGATTAATTCCCTTTTGCCGAGAGTTTTTTTGAGGAGGAATCACCGTGTTCTTCAGATCCAATGTGGTGGTGGATTTTTCGGAATCCCTGGTCATCAGAAACTTCTCACGAGTCCGCACCGCATCGTAGAGATGCCGGATGCCTTTACGATGCCAGTCACTCAAGGTGCTGACGGGAGCCACTTCCGTTTCATCCCCCACGAGTTTGTATCGTTCGATCTGCTCCTCGCTAAGATCAGCGGTCTCCCCGAAAACAAACAAAAGGATGGACTTGTCGATCCGCCCCCATGCCTCGCGCAGGGAGGAGGGTCTCGGGCTGCCAAACCGCATGGGGGCAAAATACATGGCTGCCAGGATGCCGAACTCCCCCCAACGGGAATCCAGGCGCTTGCCCCCCTTTTTGGGAGGCAACGCGGGCAGGCTATCTGCAAACACCCTGCTGACGGCTGCGATCAACCTCATTCCCGGGCTTGCCTTTTGCAAGGCAGGCATCCCATCCACCATATCCCTTGTAAGAATGGAAAAAGCCCATGGATGCTCATCCAGCATGTCCGGGCTTTTGATATGGTCCAGGATTTCCCTGAGTTGGTTTATCTCACCTGGGCTTGGGGGCATACCAACAATTCATCCGTCATCGGCCAAACGCAAAATCTCGGTATACCCCCGATCGATCAGGACAAGTAGTTCCATGGCCACAGTTGCATATGGACGTCCGTCCTGAAGCGGATCGGGGATATTGTAGCTAACCTGATCCACGACCTCGGAAAGCAGGAAGATCCGGTCGGACATTTCCGGAAACTCAAACCTTAATGCCTCGCTATGCCCCACTTCCATGACCAGGATCACATCCTGAGAGATCAGTAGAGATTCATTTACCCTGCTGGCGACATGATCTTCAAGATCCAATCCCATGCGGCGGGCAAAAGACTTAACCTCTGTCGGGACAGGCGTTCCTGAATCCGCCCAAGTTCCGGCACTGGATACAACCCAGGTTTCCGAAATTCCATCCTGCTGCAATTTCCAGCGAAAAAACGCCGCTGCCAGGGGGGAGCGGTATTGATTGCCCGTGCAAACAAAAAGAATTTTATTCATGCCATGAAGCGCTATGGATCACGTTCATCTCTTGGAACCAGGATCCAACCCGAAAAGATGGTGCATGACTCGTTGAAGGCATTGTACTTAAGAAAGGATGGCAGGTCCGTGCCCAGAGGTTGGATGAGGTCTGCCGGGGAGGATACAGTCCTTGGAATCTCGTAGATTTCAAACGGTGGAAGTCCCACCACCAGGGTGGTTCCGATCGGAATGACCACCAGCGTGTTCTCCCAAATTGGGATGCGTATTTCATGATTGATCGAAAGAATGGCTTGGACGGTTGTCCCATATTCATCTGCGTAGCCATTGATATTCTCTCCACCTTTGACGCGGTGAACAACGAGTTGGGGATCCGAGCCAAAAGGGATGTCCAGGCTGTGACCGCAGACAACCTCGGATTCCCCGGTTGGCAGAGAATTGTCATCTGGATCAGGAAGGGCAAACGGTTGGGCAGATGGGACCTGGGACAGGGATGCATCTGTACTTTGAGGTCGTGGAGATGGATATGGGGTGGAGATGAGAAATGGCGAAATTGGTTGCACCAAAATGCGGTACCCCAGAAATACAGCCATCCCCAATAAAACAATGAACCAAAGAATCCCCAGCCGCCGCAGGTTTGGCGCCGTTTTTCGTTGAATGGATGTCGGGGTGCCCCTTAATTCCCTTGGCAATTCCGATGGGCTTTCAGCAAGCAGCATCGGGCAGTCAGCATGATTGCGGTTAAGGCAGGTGGACATTTGTTGAGGAACAGAGACCGGAGCATGGGGGCGGGCCCGATAACAGCAATTCCAAGGGGAGGGATACGCCAACGCTGTTTTAGGATCGTCATGCAACCCCAGGAATGGACAGCGTTCATGCATCGGAGTGTGGGACATGGAAGGTTTCATGGCGGAGGAATCAATGAAATCCTACTCGCCTTTTGTTTGGTTTTTTTCCTTCTCACTCATCTGGTGATTCCCATTCCCTCCAAAAGGCATCGTGGTAAACAATCTCTTGAGTCTGGAGGATTTCCCGCCTATTGAGGAGTCCTCGGCATAATGGTGATATCCGGAATAATACGGGGAATAGTGATGATATCCACCATAATAGTCCGCCCGGCCGCGCGGGATACGATTCAGGACCACCCCAAGAATGGGTGCATTCGTGCGCCGCAATTGCTCCAGCATCGCCATGGCAGAATTGGACTGGGTGTGTCCGGGGTGGATGACGATCAACACACCATCCACTTTGGCGGATAAAACCTGCACATCTGCAACAATGGAAGGTGGGCTATCAATAATAACCAGATCCGATACCTCTTCCACTTCCTGCAAAATCTGTTCCATGCGTGCAGAAGCCAGCAACTCGGTTGGGTTGGGCGGTAGTCCTCCACTGGTCACCACCTGCACATCCCCTAATTCTTCCATCTTTCTTGTCACGGTTCCCAAAGTGGCCGATCCAAGAAACAGATCGCTCAGACCCAGATTGTTGGGCAAGCCAAGAAAATGATGAATTCTTGGGCGCCGCAGATCAGCATCCAACAGGGTGACCTTGCGGCCACTTTGGGCGACGATCGCGGCCAGGTTGACCGCCACGGTGGTCTTGCCTTCACTCGGACTGGTGCTGGTCAGAAGCAAACGTCGGATGGGGTGATCCACACTGGCGAATTCAAGATTGGTGCGTAACAAACGGAACGCCTCGGAAACCGGGGAACGCGGCTGCCGACTGACATATACGCCCCCATCCCCCTCCTTTTGATGCTCGATCTCGGCAATAAAGCCAATCACGGGCAACTGGAGAATTCGCTCCACATCCTCCATCGTTTTGAGGGTATCGTCCAGGTATTCCACCAGAAAGACGATCCCGGCAGCAAGCATTAATCCAACAGCGGCAGCCAGCAGGGTGGTATTGATCGGCTGCGGCCGGATTGGTTCGGAAGGCAGGGTCGCCTTTTCAATCTGCACAATGTTCGGAGTGTTTTCCACGCGGGCCAGCCGCAGGGATTCCAAACTGGTCAGCAGGTTAATATACACTTGTTTGTATAACTCCAAGGTGCTCTGCAACTGGGCCAAACGCGCGCTGTCATCGTTTGCCAGATTGGAAGAGGGCTTTCCCAAAACGATCAAGTCGGAATAGATCTGTTGATATAGGGTTAGGAGCGGTTCGATTTCGTCAAGACGCGATTGCGCCTCAGCCAGCTGCGTTTTTTTCTCGGCGGTGATCTGTCCAACAGACAGGTTGGCGATCAATATGTTCAATTCCGTCACCTCGGACTGCAGAGGATCGATTTGTTTTTTCAGTTCCTCGAGCTGCTCCTGAACCGTCTGCACCGAAACCTGATTGACTTGCAATTGCAGGGCATTGATCTGCTCCTGGATCTGTAGAATCTGCTTTTCCAGACTCGCTTCAGCCTCAGTGTATCGACCCGCTTGAAGCTGCTCATTCTGGTCGATGAGCGACTGGACCAGTTGATCGGCGATCGCAGCGGCACGGACGGGATCCCCATCCTCCACCGCCAGCCGGATGACCTGGGTGGTACCGATCTGCTGAACCGACACCTGTCGGGCAGAGACCGCATATCCCAGATCTGCCGAGGCAGAATCCAGGACCGGCTGAGTCGTCAACAGCTGGAGGTAGGTCTGGGTCAACTGCTGGTCATTTAGGTACGCCAGATCGGAGGAACTTGCTATGTTGCGGGACGGGCGCAATATCAACAAGCGTGTACTTGATTGATACACAGGAGATTGAAAAGAACTGAAGAAATACCCGGCAGCAGCCCCCATTATCAGCCCCAGGATCAACAGCCATGCCCAGCGACGTGCGATCTGCAAATACTGTCTCAATTCCATATCATCTTCTCCGGCGTGCGGTGATTTTTTTCTTGAACCCATTCATGCTGATCTAGCCATCCTGCAGAACCTGTCGCGCTGATTGCACCACCCACTCCACCTGGGATTCGGTCATGGTTGCAAATAACGGCAAGGTCACCTGGCGGGCAACAACCTGCTCGGTCACAGGCAGAGCCATTCCACGATGCTGCCAGCCCTGTTCATAGATTCGAAAGCGGTGCGCAGGCGGGTAGTGAATGCTGGTTTGTACACCATGCTTTTTCATGCCCTCCATAAACTGCGTGCGATCCATGCGGGGGGGCAGTAGAATGGGAAAGATATGGCAGCAGGAACTGCCCCTTGAAGCGGAAAATGGCAGGTGGATATCGAGCGTGTGTTCAGCCAACAAGCCCCGGTACAGGGTCGTGAGGTGTTTGCGATGTTCGTTTGAGGCAGCCACCTTTTTCAACTGAACGGACCCAAGCGCCGAGCGTATTTCATCGATGCGATAATTGAAGCCGAGGTCAACCACATCGTAGCTCCAGGAATGCCCCTTATGGCGATCCCAACTGAGGGAGGTCATTCCATGCGAGCGCAAGGTTTGTATGCGTTTGGCGAGTTCATCATTCTCGGTCACCAGCATCCCCCCTTCGCCAGTGGTCATATTCTTGTTGGAGAAGAAGCTAAAACAACCAATATGTCCCCAGGTTCCCAAACGGCGTCCATCCAACTCCGAGCCGATGGCATGCGCAGAATCTTCGATGACATACAGCTTGTGGCGGCGGGCGATCTCCATGATCGCGGGCATATCGCAGGCAAACCCGGCATAATGCATGACCATGATCGCGCGGGTGCGCTCTGTGATGCATTCTTCGATGGAAGCCGGTGAGATCGTCAGCCAATCCAAACTCTCCACATCTGCAAAGACCGGGGTGGCTCCTGTATATCGGACGGCATTGGCTGTCGCCACAAAGGTAAGGGAGGGAATGATGACTTCATCCCCCGGACCCAGCCCGACGGCTACACAGGCAAGGTGCAGGGCAGCCGTTGCATTTGTGACCGCCAAGGCATGTTTAGAACCGATGAAAGATGCAAACTCATTTTCAAAGGTTTGGGTAAGGCCTCCCATACTGAGCCATCTATTGCGCACGACATGTAAAACAGCCTGCTCTTCATCAATACCAAAATTGATATCTGACAACGGTACTTTCCAGTCCATGAATTAATCCTCCTTCAGGAAGTTCGAACGATTTTGTGCAAAGTCTTCTGCTGCTTGTGCATAATCATCCGGACGCCCAAGGTCCATCCAATAGCCATCAAATTCATAACCACTTACCTTTTCACCAGCGGCGATCATTTTCAGGACCAGATCGGGAAAATCAAGATACTGGTTGTATGGAATGTAGTCCATGACGCGCGGCTCAAACACATAAATGCCCATGCTGACGGTGTAGTTGTAGGTTGGTTTTTCAATATATCCGTCGATGTGACCATCTCCTTGCATTTGCACAACCCCGAGATCAATCTTGACCTGGCGGCGATGAATTGCAATGGTTGCGATGCCCCCCTGTAAACGGTGATAGTTCAGAAGATGTCCAAAATCCAGAGTGGTCAGGACATCCCCATTCGTGACCAGAAAGGTTGAGTCTAGACCTTGAATGAGCGAAAGCGGACCTGCCGTTCCAAGCGGCGATTGTTCATGGCTGTAGGAAATATTCAAGCCCCACTGATTACCATCTTCGAAAAAGGTCCGCAATAGATTCGATAAATGCCCGACAGTTAAAACAACGTCCTTGATACCAGTTGATTTCAACTGACGGAGGAGAATTTCCAGGATGGGCATGTCCCCGATCGGCATGAGGGGCTTTGGGAAAATACGGGTATAGGGTGCAAGACGGGTTCCCTTTCCGCCTGCCAATACGACAGCTTTCATATCAACTCCTAAATCTGGTATGTCCCAATTTGAAAGTGATCCAAATGTTCGCGGGTCCATTCGATCGTACGTTGCAAGCCTTCATCCAATCCAACGCACGGTGTCCAGTCAATATTTTGCCGGGCGAGCGCATTATTGGAGATGAGTTGGAAGACTTCTGATCTGTGGGGGCGCAAGCGCTGCGCATCCACAACGATCTCCACACGTCTGCCTGTAAACTGGATGATCTTCTCGGCGATATCCCCGATGCGCATCTCCATGCCGGTCCCAAGGTTATAAGTACCTCCTTCTGCCAGTGGAGATTCCGCAGCGCATAAAAATCCAGCCACGGTGTCAGTGACGTAGGTGAAATCACGGGTGGTGTCGAGATTCCCGAGTTGGATGACATCACGCGCCAAGGCCTGGGTAATGATGGTGGGAATGACCGCCCGGGCGGACTGGCGCGGGCCAAAGGTATTGAACGGCCGGACAGTGACAACAGGCAGTCCATAGGCGGCATAGTAACTTTCCACCATTTTGTCTGCGGCGATCTTGCTGGCGGAATAGGGGGATTGACCCTGCAGGGGATGTTGCTCGTCGATGGGCGTATAGAGCGCCGTGCCGTAGACCTCGCTGGTGGAGGTGTGAATCAAACGTTTGACCCCTGCCTGCCTGCAGGCATTGAGGATATTGAGCGTGCCAAGGAAGTTCGTTTCAGCGACCTCGACAGGGTGCCGATAGGAATAAGGAATTGAAATCAACGCTCCCAAGTGGAAGATGTATTCGCAGCCTTGTACCGCCTGTTGGACCGCCACAGCATCGCGAATATCCCCGCCAATGATCTCCACCCTACCCAAGGCATCGTCTGGCAGTTGTTTGAGAAAACCAGGGTCATTGCGTGAGTTGTAATGGACAAAGGCGCGTACCTGACAACCCTTATCCAACAATGACTCGACGAGATGACTGCCAATAAAGCCGCCTGCCCCTGTTACCAGAACCTTTTTAGTGTGCCAGTCCATACTATATACCCCTTTCTCGATTCTCTGTGGCAGCACTCTCATGTGACTGCTCATGTATGCCAGTTATTTGGTTTTGAATGACCCCCAAAATATCGTTCAGAAAAACCAGACGAACCTTGGAATGTTTACACAATCGGATAATCCGCTCTCGAGCCTCCTCTGCCATGTGAGTGATCGCAAACAGGACAACTCCGACATCGTGTTTTTGGATCAAGTTGGGGATCTCGCTGCTGGACCCCAGCACCCAACTATGCCTGATACGCATGCCAAACTTTTTAGGATCGTCGTCCACCATGCCGACTACGGTAAAAGCGCGTGGATGGGTAGAATGCCTGAGCAGGGTTTGGGCGATCTCGCCGCCTGCCCCGGCTCCGAGAATCAGGACGCGTTCCCCGAAGCCGGTAGCGGTGCCGCGCCAGGCAAGCCAGCGACTTGCAAAGGAGGTGAGCAAACGCCAACGGAAGCGGAGGGACAGAGTTCCAAGAAGGGTGAAAAGACCAAACAGGATGATGATTTCAGGCGGCAGGGCTGGATAAGGAAAAATTCCCTCAAAATGTACAACCAAGGCATTCAGGAAGAATAGAATGATCGTAGAAAGCCCATTGGAGCCGATTAGCAACGCACCATCATAAGCATCTGCCCGTGACCAGTACACACGATCGAGTCCTAAAATCATATTGACCGTGCTAAAGAACACTGCCACACAAAAAGCCAACAGTCCCAGCGGAAGAAGACCCCAATCGATGGGTCCGAACAGACGCCAGATGATTCCGATCGTGCATATGGCTACCAGCCCAACCAGGAAATCGAGGATGAACCATGAAAAGTAACGCCGCATGAAATGGTGGAGTGGGCCAATAAATAGGTTAACCTCAGGTATCTGATTCCGTGCTACGGTGGGAATCAGAGCAACAGCAGTCCAGAAAATAATGTCGAGGTCTCCAATAAAGGAATGGTTGCGGACATAGAGGCGATCGAGACGAATCTTATCGGGCACAATGTCACGGAAGTAGACATCCATGACCCCATCAGCAGGGAGCATCTTTTCTTCATCCCGATAGAGGACGCTGGCTGGGCTGGTAACGCCGGGGCGCATGGAGAGGATCTCTGCCTGGACTTCTGCGGGCCAGGTCTGGACGATGTGCGGGTCTTCGGGGCGGGGACCGACAAGGCTCATCTCACCGATCAAGACATTCCACAGTTGGGGCAGTTCGTTGAGCTTGGTATCCCGCAGCCACCTGCCGATGGGGGTGATGCGATCATCGTCTTTGGCGGTGACGCGCGGGCCTTGATAGGAGGCGGGGCGCTCGTACATGGTGCGGAATTTGAGGATGCCAAATTCTTTTCCGTGCCTGCCACTACGCGGTCCGCGGAAGAAAATGGGACCCGGTCCCTCGCGTTTGATGAGGACGATGATGAAGATAAAGAAGGGGGCAAGGAAGAGCAGGCCGAAGACAGAGACGAGAATGTCAAAGGCGCGTTTGACCAAGCCATTCCATAAAGAATGAAGAGGAATGGATTTGAAAAATGAAAGGGGTTTACTTTTTACTGTTTCCATAATTATTATGCCCTCCTTGATATTTGATTGGAATTAAAAACTTTCACTTCAGGTGCTGACAGGTTTGGTAATGACCGCTAGATAATGGGTATTTAGAAATTTCAAGGTTTCCAAAAATAAACTCAGTCCCCAGGAAATGGGAACAAACCTGCGTGCAATTGGAGGTGCGAGGGTAATGCGATGAAATTTACAGGAGCAGTCAGGAAATAATTCACGAATCTCTTTTGGACGAATGCCGCGCGTTTGTGGATTGGTTGGGTTTAGCCAGAAGTCGTACCAAATGAGCAGTCCATGCGGTTTTAGGACGCGAAGCATTTCTCTGGAGATCTGTTTGTGAAGATCTGTGTCCAATATGGAAGACAGGGCTGTGAACTGCATAACCAGGTCAAATGTTTGCATTGGGAAAGGGATGCACCCCCCATTGGCATTGACAAAATGACTGGTCGGAAGTTTTTCGTGGGCATGCACTAGGCGGTCTACCAGCAGGTCCATACCGTATAGTCGGCGAGGCGATGCGCCAAGGTTGAGAAACTCGGTTAACACGCCACCCGCGCCGCAGCCCATTTCAAGGATGGAAAGCGCGGATACATTTGTAAGACCGTGTTCCTCAAGCGCGGAGAGGATGCTTTTTTCACGTTGTTGGAGCATGAACAGGTTGGCGAGATTGAAGCGCGAGTAAAGGTCTTTATCCGCAAAGCGGCGTTTGCGGTCTTCATATTCATTGCGCAGGCGGTCGAGGTCATTCATGGGGTGAATTTGAGAACACGGGCGTTCTGCCGGTTTTATCGCCCCAGCGATCCCAAAACTTGATGAGGCCCGCGAGAAAACCCAGCCCATAACTGATGTGCAGGATGGCAAAGACAAGCGGCAGCAAGGGAAGATATTCCCAGCCGCGTTTGGATGCGGTGTGTATGGATGCGGCGAGGTTGGCGGAAAGATAGGAGAAAAGGATGAGAGGTAAAGGGTGAAGGATGAAGGATGAAGGATGAAAATAAGAAAAAAACGGGAGTTCGAAAAGCGCGGAGACTAGCAGGGCCAGCACAAAGGCGGGAGGGACAAACTGGCGGAGACTCATTTGCAGCGGATGTTTTTGCAGCACGCGCACCTTCCAGTAACCATATTGATAATATTGTCTCCATAGTGCAAGTGGAGAGCCCCTGACCGTATATTCTGATCTAATTTTTGGGCTGAGTAAAATCTTGCCGCCTTGTGAACGCAGCCTGTAATTGAATTCATCATCCTGATTACGGACAAGTTCTTCATCGAACAGCCCAATCTTTTCAAATACACACCTAGTCCAGGCGCCCATGTAAACGGTATCCACCCATTCTTCTTCATTCGAATAGTGAAAACGCGAGTTACCAATGCCAAAAGGCGTGCTGGTAGCGAGAGCCACTACTTTTCCAAAACGATTGCCGCCAATGGCGTTCATCTTCCCACCGACATTATCAGCTTTTGTACGGTGCAAAGCATCAACACATTGGCGAACATAATCTGGCGCAATTAAAGTGTGACCATCCACGCGGATGATGATTTCGCCTTTAGCCTGGCGTAAAGCAATATTCATGCCTGTGGGGACTATCTTACTGGGGTTATCCAAAATCTGAATGTTAAATTCAGGATGTTGACTGCCAACTTGTTGAATGATCAGACGAGTATTGTCAATTGACAAACCATCAACAACCAATACCTCCATTTTGTCTACATAGTCCTGCCTAAGAACAGCAGACAAGACTTTCTCTATTGAAGATTGCTCGTTGCGAATTGGCAAAATAATTGTTACAAACACTATGCACCAAAATAATATTTCAAGTACCAAGCGTAAAAAAGTTGGGACACCAAAAGAATTCCAGCCAACAAAATGACTACTATCTTTCCCACCTTAGACTGATATATTACATATTTATTACCCAGATACCCGAGAAACGGGACCACTAATAATCGTCCAAAACGGATAGAAGCCCAAATCTCATATTGATTAAGAAAAATCATCAACATCAAAGTGGCAATTGAAATCGACGCCCCCCATTCCCAACCGTTATATTGAATGCGAAAAGCCGTAAACAACATAAGAAAAGCAAACAAAAACTGAAAAATAAGGATGCCCCCCTTAACCATGGAAGAAATTCCTGGTTTCAAGAAAGTACCCAATAAGCCATCCAGAAAAGGGAGTCCGCTGCGGGGAGCGAGTTCAACATTCAAGTTACTCGATATAATCCATGTCAATGAGTTGTGATGAAACGAACCAATGAGCGCAAAAATCAATAGAGGTATAAAAATCACAGTGCCATAAATAAAAATTTTGAAGCGTAACGTCGACCAGAACCTTAAAGCAAAGATAAGATACCCAATGGCAATATACACCCACAACGCTTTGTGAACAAAAAGGGCAAATGCAAACACCAACGCTCCTAGCATATTTTTTTTTATGAGAAAACAGAATACGCCAAGTAAAAAAACAAACAAGGCAAGCGCATCAGCCAAAGGATATACGACATAAGTTATGCCCACCATCGGCCAAAATAAAAATAACATGGCAAGGACAAAAGCATTCTTTTCGTTTACATCATACATTCTCCCAATTTCTAAAACCAAAGTGAGAGCTAATGCAAAAGAAATAAATGAAATGATGTGCAAATAAGTAGAAGGAGATAAACTGTCTACCGTTAAAAAACGCAAAATAGTGATGAGAAAGGGATACCCTGGGACATGAAATGGATGAAAAGGTGTTTTGATGTTCTCACTATCTATCCAGTAACCTTTCACATCTGATTGAAAAACATCAAAGCCTAAAAAAAGAAAAAAAACGAGTATGCCCCCATAAGCAACAAAAAATAATGCTAACAAAGCAAAAATGTATTTATTTTTTATCGGTCGGAATATATTCATGTTAGTCTTTTCACCCATCGAGTCGAATTCTTGAAATTACAGCCTTAAATTTGCCGGCTTTGGTGCGCGAGATATTTTGAACCGGCTCAACGATCACCCGGACAGAATCGCCTAAACGTTGCTGTATCCTGTGGGTGATATCATCCATATCGGAAACACCAAAACCGATAGCAGGTACTATTTTGACGCGAATCAAATTTAAAGCTTCCTGAATAATCTGTCCCTCAATCACATGCGGTTGGTTGACAAAAACACCATGAAAACGAACCATCTGGCGGCCATCTGGCCCAATGACCACATCCTCCATACGTCCGACCACTTCTTTGAGGACAGGCATGTGGCGTCCACATGGGCAGGGGTGTGCATCCCACATGGCCGCATCCCCCAGGCGAAAGCGTATAAGAGGTTGATAGGTTTTTGAGAGAGAAGTCACCACCACTTCGCCCGCTTCGCCCGGCTGGCAAGCAGAACCATCCGGGCGCAAAATTTCCACTACGGATACGTCGGGACTGATATGCAGCCGCCCATGCTCGCACTCACTGGCGAAGATGACATTTTCCACCGTGCTGTATTCTTCATATATCCGGCAGCCATACGCCTGTTCCATCACAGCCCGCATATCAGACGTCAATTTTTCGCTGGTGGTAATAATCGCTTTGAGATATTGGGGCGGCGCAATCCCTTTTTCAAGCATAAAACGCGCCAGAAGATAATAAGAAACGGCATAGCCAGTTGCCCATTCGATCCGATGACGGTTCAAGGCATGCACATACTGCCGGGCGGTATCCGGACGCAAATGAAAGGGGGAAAAATAAACCTGGCGTTCTGCTGCGTTAAAACGATAATAAGGCCCCCTGCTGGCCGGGGCCGGCTCCACCATCCGCCCGGAAAAGGTTGCGCGCGGTTTCCTAAAAGAAACACCAGCCCAACCCGCCGAACGGACCTCACGTAACGCCAACGACTGACGCAATTCCGGCAAGGTGTAATAACTTGAAATCGGCGTACCAGTTGAGCCACTTGTTAAGAAAGTTTGGGGATGAAAAGGTTTCATATCCTGACGCAAGAAAGCCTTCGGATCGGCCCGAATCGGATCTTTTTCCAGCAACGGTACGGGAGACAACTCCCCCCGCAATGCAGCCTGTTTTTCTGCCGAGTTCCACTGTTCACGATAAAAAGGCACTTGTTGGACACAGGCAGATAACATATGACGTAGTTGCTCAGACTGCCAAACTTGCCATTGATCAATGGTCCAGTATTCACGCTTTTTATATTGATCAACAAAATGGGTGTAGCCCGCGCCAAACCGAAGCTGCCGCCAATAAACACCATATATACTGACTGCAACATGTTGTGCCCAAACAGGCAGCCGAGCATAGAAAATGTCAAATGCGCCCATATATCAGAGAGTTTCCATACCAGCGAGTTCCTGAAATAAACTTTCCCACTGCGGTAAAATCTGCGACCAATCAAACTGCTCTGCCCTAAGACGAGCATTTGTAGAGAGTTTCTCCGCCAAACCGGGCTCGTTCAATAGACGAAGTATCGAATCTGCCATTGCGGAAGCATCATCCGGCTGAACAAGCAGCGCAGTTTGGTCATGTTGCCATAGATAAGGCAGTTCGCCGACAGCAGTCGTCACAATTGGCAAACCAATCAACGCCGCCTCCAAGACTGAGATGCCAAAGCTTTCATAGCGGGTGGTGTTTAGAAAAATATCGCCCCTCGCAAGCCAGAGTGGGACCTCACACTTGGGAATAGCCCCAACAATACTGACATTCGTTTGAAGCTGGCTTTCCTGTATCAGTCGCTGTACAGAACTCAAGGATCCATCATTTTTATCAGGCCCAATCATTGTGATGTGGATATTCTCAAATTCCCGCATCACAATAGCAGTTGCCCTTACAGCCATATCGGGTTGGTAAATAGAATGTAGCGCACGCAGCCAAACAACTTTTGGGGTAACCGTACGGCGCAATTCAAATTGATACAAATCAAGGTCAACTGCATTTGGAATGTACCGAATGCTCCCGGAATAAGGCAGAAGATGTTCCTGCAAAAAGCGGGAAGGAGTAACCACTACCCTGGCTTTATTGAGGAAATTCATAAAGCGGCGTGGGTTACGTTTAGAAAATTCTACTAAACCACCACCATGAAGCACCAACAAGAAAGGCTTGCGCAACAGCAATAGTAACTGTGCAACACACTCTGCCCACAAGAAGGCCAACCCGCTGTAAACCTCCACATAAGCTAATTGGTAATCGTGGCGATTTACAAATACAGATAAAAGCATATCCAACAGGCGCAAAACGCGCTTCGGTTGACTGGATGTTTGAAAAGTCTTCCAACCCCTTTGTGACAGATGCAAAGACAGCTCTTCACCTACGCTTCGTGTCCCAGTCAGGTCAGAAAGAAAACTGCCCACAAGCAAAATGCCCGGTCTACGAATCATTCTTCCAAACTCTTTATCACCCGGGCTGGAACGCCCCCAGCCATGGCATTGTCCGGGATCTCCCCAACAACAACGGCCCCAGCTGCAATCAAACTTCCTCTGCCAACCTGGCTACCTGCCGCCACAGTGACATGCGCCCCCAGCCATGCCCCAATCCCAATATTGATAGGCATGAGTTCTGCATCACCAAAACGATAAGACCCCAATTTACGGGTATGGTTTCCAGAAACAAGCACGCAATAAGGTCCAAACATGACTTCATCATTTATCCAAATATGATCTGTCGCCATAATAAGACATCCATAAGAAATATGAACAAGATTGCCTAAATGCACAAGCATTGGATTATGAAACGTTACATTTCGCCCGATATTAAGCGTATGCCCACACGTTCCCAAAAATGGCTTTACCAGTTTTCCGCGCAAGCGCAGAAAGAAAACATTATCGGGGAGCCAGTTAGTCAGAAGCAAAACCAGATGCAGAGGCCAATCATAACGAAGGTAACGCAGCAATCCTTTCATACGGATTTCACCCAATTTTCCAAGGCAGTTATCATTACTTTCGACTGAAACTCAAGCGTGTTTTTGCGCGCCAACTCCATACCACGCTCGATATATACCCGGCGCAAACTAGAATCATGCAATAATCGCTGAATTGCATCCGCCAAAGCAAAAGGTTGGGCCGGCGCTACCAACTCAGCCGCACCCTCCACAAATGAAGGAATCGAGCCAACTCGCGTAGCAATGACCGGCAAACTGCTTGCCATAGCCTCCCAGACGGTACGCGGAAACCCTTCAAAAGAAGATCGTGATGCAATCAAATATAAATCAGCCGCGCGGTAGCAGGCAAACAGTTCTGCCCCCATCGAGCGCAGTCCTAGATAGTTTATGCGTCCTTCAATGCCATGATGACGAGCATAGGTTTTCAAGTCGTCCAAAATGGGGTCACCTGGCTCAGGCCAACCTACCAAATCAAGCGAAACATCCTCGCCTTTTTGTGTCAACAAAGCAACCGCCTCCGCCATGTTCAATAAGCCTTTGACGCGGTCCATGCGTCCAACATATAACAATTTATACGGGGGACCAGACTCGCAAGTATCCGCCCGCTCAAAAAAATCCGCTTCGGTAAGGGTGGTCGTGCGGATCTCATGCAGATCGGGAACAAAGGGCGATAGTTCTTCATATAAAACCCGACTATTGACAAACGTCAGACTGCGCCGTGCCGCGCGAAGCTGCGCCTGCTGATTCCAGTGGGACCATAACCGAATGGCTTCCTTGCGCCAGCGCGGCTGAGGCAGGTCATCAATCCCTTTCAGGTAGTCGCCGACCAGCAACAAGGCTGTCGGCACCGGGGAGGCGGACACCATGGCAGGCAGGAGAGGCGAGGGGCCGCGCACCAGCAAAACATCCAGATTTCCGGCATAAGAGCGTATATACCCCGTATAACGTGAAGCGAGAATCGTGCGACTGAGCACATTATCACGAGTCCCAAGATTGACCCATTCCACATTTGGTGACGTAATACGATAATCCATGCGATCAACTTCATCAGATTGGGGTGCATGTTGAAAGCAAACAACCTGCTCACAAAAACCAGCCAGACTGTCAATAAAGCGTCCTAAATAGCCAGGCATATAAATGCCATCGGCTTTAGAAACGGCGGGGATGTGGTAATAAAAACCGAGGCGCATTGCTGTCACTTTCTTTATCTAAAAAGGATTTACGCTCCAGAACGATCATTGCCGCCACTAGGCCATAAACGAACCAAGGCGCGGTACCAGTCAGCCCGGACAATGCCCAGAGATGGACGCTCATCCCAAGAAAACCAGCATAAATACCGAGCGCCCACACTTGCCCACGCCGAGCCAAGCCGCTGGCGGTCTGATAACCGCGCAACGCCAGCGTCAACAACAAAAAGCCAAACGGTAGAGAACCCAGCAATCCATTTTCCGCCAAAAAGGAGACATACGAGTTGTGAGATGACTTATTATCATAATAAGCTTGTGTACTATATTGCAGAACACGCGGAATCTCCAAAGGGACGCTCTCTTTACGCCAGCGGGAAATCCCCACCCCGGTTAACGGGTTGGATTGAAACAAAAGAATGCCCTTTTGAACCATCAACTGCCGAATGGCATAAGATTTATCATTTTCCAAACTTTGGAACGTATCCAGGCGGGATTCAAACGCAGAAATAACATTCGAGGGAGCCAACAATGATCCCAAGCCGATCGTACCGGCAAGAAACAGTAACACCACCACTGAGCGCATGCGTTGGCGCTGGGTGCGTAAGAGCATCCACAGAAATACAGAAGTCGAAATCAATGCCGCCAGCCAGCCCGTACGCGACCCATTAATCAGGATCGCCGCCAACATCAATAAGGCGCTCATGCCTGCCAACTTCTTGCGCGGCCCCCAATAAACAAACGATAATAAAACTGGGTAAAACATGGAAAACTGGATGGCATAACCATTCTGGGTCATGAATTGCAAACGCGTCCATGCGCCAATCGCGCCGCTAAAAACCGCTTCACCCAACCTAATAAAAGCCAGTAACGCAATACCCACCGCAATGACGCTAACCAGGCGCTGAGCCAGTTTTTCCTGGCTGGACACCAAATAAACGGTGACCACAAACACCAGCAGCCAATATGAAAATTGAACCAGCGCAACAATGCCACCGGTGTCAATTTGGGTGCCGCCGCTGAATAATCCATTTAGTACGGCAGAAAGAAGCATTCCAGCCCAGATCAAGGCCGCCATCATAATCCAGCGCCGATACGCAGCAATCCATGGTTGGGCTGGACGTAAAATAACCGGCAAAGCTATCAGAAAAAAAACTGGGGCGGAAAGTGATAAGCCTAAGAACGGCACGTCTACAAGCGGCAGAGTAAGATATAAAACAAAAAACAGGAATAAGTAGTAAACGGAGCGTGGATACTCTTGCCCTGCAAAGCCAGCCGCTTCACCGGATGGTTCCGCCGGTTTTTTTAAAATCGAGTAGTTGCGCAAAGCATGACGTATCATCGCACAATTACCTTTCGCGAAAGAGCCTCTTCAGCATCTGCCCACCAATTTATATCGGGGGTCAGGTTCTGGGCGGTGGGTTTCTGTAATAATCCGCGCAGAGCCCCCAAGGTATATCCCCAAGCATAAGCCAAACGGTAGGACTGACGATAGCGCAAAACATTCCACCAATTTAGCAGACTCGTGCCCAGATAACTTTTCCAAAGGGCAAAGCGCTGTGAGAAAGTTGGGGACTGAAAAGGGCGATAGTTGTCATTCAATAAGCGGCGGCTATATGCAGTTGCATACCCCAGATGATAGGCTTTTATAGGGTAGGCATTTGGCAGGGCATCATCAGGATGGTCAAACCCTGCGTCAAACAGGTAAATCATCGAACCAGCAGCTCCAATCCGCATTGAAAGAAATGTATCTTCACCCAGCCCACAACGAATCTTAGTTAGCGCAAAAAAATCGTCAGAAAAACATTCCCGCTGTATCGCCGTAAAAGCATAAGCCATTACCCGGCCTTGCAACCATTTTACGGTTGCCCATCCAATATTATTCCGGATTGGGGCTTTGCGGTGCCCGGATGGAGAAAGCCCGCCCGGCTCAACCTGGCTGGCGGCGCCAAACAAGCGCACCAGAAAAGGGTCGCGTTCGCCAGTTCGCCGCCTAGCGGCAAGCAGGGCTGCACTTTCTTCAAATTTGGATAAATCACCAGTGCTCGTTTCGGCAGTAACACCAACAATATTTTTTCCATCCCACGCTAACGGAGAAACCAGTTTTTCAAGGGCATCTGGTTTTGCAAGATGTAAATCATCATCAAAATAGACAAAGTACAGCGGTTCAAAATCTTGCGCAACCCGCCAGCCTAGGTAGCGCTGGTACGCAAGATTGGCACGGTTGGATGCAATGAAATAAATTTGAATATTTTCAGGCGCATTCAATGTTTTCAACATCTCAAAAACATGCCCAGATTGCGGATCGCCATCAATAATGATGATTGTTTTTGGCTGTAACGTTTGCTTAAAAACATCCAGCAATAAACGCTCCAGCAAATGCACACGCTGGTAAGTACAGATACATAATGAAAGGTCCGATGAAATCTTCATGAAAGCATCTTTTGATAAAAAGCCAGATTCTGGCGCAAGGATACCCGGCTGTCAAATTTTTGGCGCACCTGCATCACAGCATTTTTGCCCATGCGCTCCCGCATCATTCCATCACTGAGCAATGAAATCAATGCTTGCGCAAGAGACTGCGAATCGGATGGTTCACACAAAAAGCCACTAACACCATTCTCAACAATTTCTGGTCCACTGGCACGCGAGGTCATCACCACCGGGGTGCCACAAGCCATCGCTTCAGCGCATGTCAGCCCATAAGCCTCGGCGAGCGATGGGAATACAGCACAAGCTGCCCTGTTATACAAAACCGGCATCTCGCTATAAGGCATCGCATCAGTAAAAGTTACCTGCTTGCGGTATTCAGGACGTAAAGTAGAAAGAAGTTCATTTACAAAAGATTGACGAACCATCTCATCAACAGGAAGACGCCCCACAAGTAACAACTGCGCTGAAGGCACCTTTTCAAAGACAAACGACATGGAGTGAAAAAGTTCGTAAACACCTTTACGTCGCGACACGGTACCTGCAAACAGAATTTGCTTAGGACTTTTTTTTGTATCTTTCATTGGGCGAAATACAGACGTATCAACACCGTTATAAATTACTGTATAGTTCTTTCCCAACAGGCCAGTTGCTTGCAAAGTCAGGGCGCTAATATGTTCAGAAACCCCCACAAGAGCATCCGCTATACTCAAATTGCGCTTCTCAATAAGTGATAAAAAACGAGAAGCTTTCTTCTTTTCGTAAAATGCATGCGCCGAATGAGCACCGTGCATGCGCACCAGCAAGGGTACATCAGGGTGAAAGATGAGCGGTCCACTCCAATCATAACTTTCGACAAGCTCAATACCATGAAGCCGACAATACTTTTTGACCCATCGAGAAAGATAAATTCTGTTCAATATATGGCTGGCTATATCGTAATTCCCCCAATGTAAATACCAACGCCCAGCATACGGCGAACGCAATCGGGAAACAATCACACCGGCCTCAACATTGGTAATCTTTTCTGCAACTCGTGGATCGAAACCGATCACATGAACATGATGCCCTTCCATGACCAGTTGGCGTGCAAGATTATAGACAAAGGTTCCAATTCCACCATGTGGAGCGGGAGGATATTCATTACAAATGAGAACGATATTCATTCCGATACGTTCGTCTCCGAAATATCAAAAAGTTCTCGAATAATAAGCCGTAAGCGTTCTGACGACTCTACATAGTGTAAATAGTAAGAAAAAGCATTTCTCTCAATTTCTTTACATAATTCTGGAGATTTAAGGGTTTTTTTACATTGCATTATAAGTTCGTCATGACTAGTAAAATACAAAATTTCCTTCTCAGAAAAATCATTATTAGGGGTTTTGTACCTATAACTTAGAAACCCTTCTTGCATTAAATCTACAATACCAGTGAACAAATAACTGGAATAATACAATTCTGTATCTGTATAAAATGAAATTTCAAAACGAGGTGAGGGTGTTATCATAAAATCTCCAGAGTGTGTTTATTTGAGTTTAGTTTTCCAAGAAAAGAGAGGTTTCTGGTTAGTAATCAAACGCATAGAAAATTTCCCAATTCAAGAAAAGCGACACCAAATAAAAAGGGTTGTTTCTAGCGTTACATCACTGTAAATTCTTATACAGATTCCCAAAAGAGATAGCGCCATCCCTTATATCAAAACAACTTCTCGTCCGATTTAGCCCATTTTTTGCCATCTTTTCACGCAACGCAGCATCTTTCCACAATAGTTCCATCTTCTCCGCCATATCCCAGGCATCCCGATGGCGGAACAATAAACCAGTTACGCCATCTTCGATATTTTCAGGCAAGCCGCCTTCGTCACTGCATACCACCGGCAGGCCGCAAGCCTGGGCTTGCAAAACGCTGTTATTAAAAGCTTCGCTCACGCTAGCCAAAATATACACGTCTGATTTTTGCATCCAATCGCGTACTTGTTCGGGCGACTGCCAACCCAGCAAATGGACATGATCAGTTATACCCAACTGATCAATGGTATACAGCACCAAACCTTTTAACTCTCCATCCCCGGCAATATAATATTGAATATCCCAACCACGCTCAATCAACAGGGCAACTGCTTGCAGGGCAAATTCCCAGCCTTTAACCCATTCCAACCGCGCAGCAGAAAAAAGAATATAGGGCTGGTTTTCTGCGCGCCGCCGAAACGAATTGGCGGGCGCATAAAAAGCTGTATCTACCATCGGTGGAATCAAACTGTGCTGCGATCCGTCATAGCCGCGCTCCATCGCCTGCTTCACCAGAAACTGTGAAATAAAATGTAAATGATCGGCTGCTTGTAATAAGCGGTCATAGCGGTCCGGGTAAAAGGTGAAATCCTGGCCGCGAAAACTGACCAGTGAGCGCGCCTGAAAAATATCCTTCAACTCAAAGCGGCGGATGGCAAGTTGGGGAGCATTAAAATGAATGAGATCAAAATCGCTGGTCAATAATGGTAAATACTCAAAAACTTTTCGCAAGACAGTGAGCAGCTTCCCCAACTCTGTTCGATTTAAAATCTGAAAAAGGCGCACAAGACGCGCTGGGCAAATAAAAACCCCCACCAGACTGCGAACAAACAACCCCAAATCGGGTTGGTCGATCCTATTGATACGCAGCAGACGTTTCCGTATCTCGGACTGGGCATCCCAAAAACCATCCTGTGGCATAGCCGACAGTTTTTCGGTAATAATATACAAATCGATACCTTGAGACAGCAATTCCTTAATCCACTCAAAGATATAAGGATGTTCCGGGCTGGGGAACTGAGTGACAACGATGCCAACACGCATCAGCGCCGCTCCTGTTCCATCGCCTTCCGAAACAACGCCAAAAAGCCCTTAGTTTGTGCCTGAGCCGTAAAATGCGACCGGACAAAATTGCTGGCAGATACGCCCATATCGATCCGCAATTTTTGGTTGAGAGCAAGGTTTTCAAGCGCATCAGCCATTGCCCGCCAATCACGTGGTGGAACAAGCATACCAACCGCTTCGGTAGAGATCGCCTCGCGCATACCTCCTACGTCAGACACCACCACCGGCAAGCCAAGCGCCATGGCTTCCAACACGGCATTACTAATACCTTCGTGAATACTTGGATGAAAAAAAACATCGGCGGATTTCAAGATCGCCAACACATCCTGATGTTTCATGGGGCCAGTCAAAACGACTCTCTCCTGCAAGCCCATGTCGCGAACAGCCCACTGCAAAGGCAGGCGGTACTCTCCATCGCCAATAATGCGCCAATGGAAATCTACGCCGCGCTCCATCAAGGCGCGGGCAGCCACCAAGCCATGCTCCAGACCTTTACCCCAATCCAACCGCCCAACAGAAATAATTTCCACGCGGGGATTTTCGTGTTTGCCAGAAAGCTGCATATTATAAACACCATCGGAAAGGGCTGTATATATCACCTTGCCTTTAAATAATTCTGAACCAGCCAAATCCCTGGCGCGCTCCAAAATCTCAATACATACACAATGAATACCATCAGCACGCGATAAAATTTCCTTTAGCTTCTGACGATAAACATGATCAATAACAGGATAGTAATGAATGTCTGACCCACGCAAACTGACTACCACCCTAGCGTCAGTCGCTAAAATATATTCATGATATCTCACAGCCAGCCCGCCAAAAGGGAAATAAATCAAACCGGCCTGGTAGTGACAAAGCGGGAAACAACGAACGGCGAGTTGCAATTTTGAGCGCAACCCTTGGGCGTGGCGCAAGATGTTGAAAGCAATTTTTAATTTCCGAGGCGAGAAACACAGCCGTGCCAGAAAAAACAGTGTAACCAGAAGCTTGAACGGCGCAGGCCATCCTTCAGAAGGCAACCAGGTAATATCTGACTGAAACGGCATCTGGTGCAGGGACTGTCCGCGTTTGCGTGCCAGCAAGCGCACATCCAGACCGGCTTTTTGCCAGTTGGCCATGGTTGTATAGATGAAAGTTTCTGACATGGATGGAAAGGTATCCAACAGTACCGTTATCTTCACAGTAATGTTCCTGTTCGATATAAGGAGCGCCACTGTTTCACTTCAATTTCCAAGGAAAATAGTTTTTCAGCACGAATTCTTCCGCGTCTTCCCATCTCTGTGCGAGCTACAGGTTCAGTACACAAATGGGCAATGACTTCAACTAATGCATTAACATCAAAGGGAGGTATACACATCCCAGTAACACCACTCTCAACAATTTCGGGCAACCCCCCTACATTTGTGCAAACAACAGGCAGTTCCATTGCCTGCGCTTCTACAACTGAAACACCAAATGACTCGCTAAAAGATGGCTGAATATAAATATCAGAATTCCACAATATATCTCTTACACGTTCAGAATGTAAAACTCCCCAGAGAGTCACATTATTTTTAAGATCCAATCGCCTTATTAGAAAATCTATCTTAGGCAATTCATCGCCACCGCCAATAATGTTATAGTGAACTTGATAGCCACGATCTACCAATTTTTTAACTGCATTCAAAGCAATGTCATAGCCTTTCTCCCAAATTAGCCTACCCACTGTGGTTAATTCAATTACGTCTTTCTCTCTATGCCTGCTACTCCCAATCACGCGCTTCCTACAATAAAAATTCACATCTATGCCAGGGTATATAACTATACACTTTTCATCAGGAGCGCCTTGCTCAATTGCAAATTGCTTCATTGCATTGCTAACAAAATGTAAATAGGTAGCTTGTTCATACATAACTTTTAACCAATTTGCCCATTCTGGCACAATAAAAGGGCGAATGTAAATATCTTGCCCACGAAATGTAACAACAACAGGAAATTTTTTTATATCTAATACCTTAGATAATTTCGGAAACAAAAATGAATTGGCAACATGAACAAAATCATAATTGTTGGCAATTAATTCACCAAACTGAGCCCATAAAACTATATTTTGACGATAGCTAAATTTATTTCCAGAAAATAAGAAATCCCACAAATCTTTGGGGAACTTCACAGTATGCACAATACCTCTGCAAAACTTTAGACACCAGTATTCTGCTCCTAACATTTTTACATTTCCAGAAGTGTCTAAGCATTTAGTCCCCCCAAAAGAAAAATAATCAACAGTTAGTTGTTCGTCAGGTAAAGATTTCGACCAGTTGCTTAAATAAGGTTGAAATATGTTTCGATAATCCGCCAAAACCAAAGCTATTTTTCTATTTGACATAAAAAACACCAAATTGAATTCACTAATTACTACTTAAATCACATCTGCAGATAATTCTCTCAGAAACCTTAAGGAATTGAGAAGCCATACTCTCGACAGAAAATTCTCGAGACACAATTTCATACCCCAATCGCCCCATTTTGCATCTTAGCCCTCTATCTTCTACAAGAAGATCAAGATAATGATGTATTTCTGATACGTTTCCTGGTGTAGTTAACAAAAAGCCGTTCTTTCCGTGTGTAATAACTTCCGAAATACCACCTACATTGGACGCGATAACAGGAATACCATGGGCTTGAGCTTCCAATATTGTCAAGGGTAAACCTTCAGACTCTATAGATGGAAAAACCAAAATATCTGCGTCTTTATAAAATTTCGGCATTTGCTGGTTTGGAACGTATCCTGCAAAGAAAACTAACTTGCTTAAACCGTTGCTAGCTACAAAGTCTTTCAAAGATTTAATGTAGTCAGTTTCTCCCAAGCCATAAAAATCGTCCGATCCTAAAATCAACAATTTAACATCTTTGATGTTCAGTAAAGATATTGCGTTAAGCAGTTCATAAACGCCCTTCCTAGGAATGAGTCTTCCTACAAAGAGTATTTTTGTCTTTTCGTTATTTTTACTCTTATGATAGTAATCATCAATCGGTGTCCCGTTATGCACTACATAACACTTATGGGTTATATCCAAATCTGGCAATGCTACTTGGAAATACTCCCTGCTCGCGTTTGATACAAAAATATGAGCATCCAGTTCTAAAGCGGCGTTTGTTAAAATATTTTTGTCACAGTGTTGAATTTCGCTATTGTGATAATAGCCTGCTAAAAGTTGGTTAGGGAATAATTTACGAATTACATAACACCATTCAAGATTGGTGGCATGAATCACTATCAATTTTGGCTTCTTAAGCAATACGCATATTTTCAGACCAAGAAGGAAATCTATCTTCTTGGTATCAAGATTAAACTTTTTTTTTTAAAAGTATCGACTATTCCAAGAACAATCAACACACGTTTAATCAAACGGAACCAAACACTATCACGCTTCAGATGCCAGTATCGCTTTTTTTCAAAAACTTGAGATGACATTTTTTCATCCCAAAAAGAATACCCTATCACCCTAAATTCTGGAATTTTTTGCAACGTGCGGTCAATGACCAATGCCACGGCGCCATCCGCAACAGCGGGCACGGGATAATTTGGTTGAGATACTATAAGAAGATCTACCAAAAAAGCTTACTCCGCCGAAAAATCCCACTCACACTGTGGGTATATAGCTCCAACTTTATCTATCGGTCTCTGAACAGCAGAGGTCATATTCACTACATCGAAAAGGACTCCTTCTTTATCAATAAAAAAATCATCTATACAGCCATCACCAAACCAAAACCTCATGCGATATGTTCCGTTCAACAACTTAGGTTGGGTAATATGGACTTTGATCTCTCCCTTGGAATGCGGCGGCAACGTGTTGTCAACCAAATCCACCTTTGGGTTGGTACCAAATAGCACAGATCCAAAAGAATCCGAGACCTGGAATCCTAAACAAGGCTTTGTAATATTCGAAACCAGATTATATTTAAACATGACATAAATATCGATCCCACGTTGCTCTACAAAAATTTCCTTAACGGGTCCATCACTAAACTGTTTATAATTATGTGTTCCATGTCCAAAATACTCTAAAACAAGATTATCTATAGTACCTTTAAGTTTTATTCTCCCTGCTTCTAAAAACAACCCATTTTGACAAATTTGCGCTACGGCTCCCATATTATGACTAACAAATAATACAGTCCGTCCCTCGTGCGCCACATCTCCCATCTTTCCCAAACATTTTTTCTGAAATTCCGCATCGCCTACCGCCAGTACCTCATCCACCACCAAAATCTCGGGTTCCAGATGCGCGGCAACTGCAAATGCAAGACGCACGTACATGCCGCTGGAATAGCGCTTGACGGGGGTGTCAATAAATTTTTCGACTTCGGCAAAATCCACAATCTCATCGAATTTACGGGCAACTTCCTGTTTGCTCATGCCTAAAATTGCACCATTGAGATAAATATTTTCTCGTCCGGTCAATTCCGGGTGAAAACCCGTTCCGACTTCGAGTAGGCTGGCGATTCGACCTTTTACTTTAATCTTGCCCGAGGTGGGGGCAGTGACACGCGAGAGAATCTTGAGCAAGGTGCTCTTGCCGGCTCCGTTACGCCCGATGATGCCAAGCACCTCCCCTTGTTCTACAGTAAACGAAACATCCTTGAGCGCCCATAATTCTTCACCGTCGCGGTTGCCGTGATCAGCATCGCCTATCTTCAACAAAGGATTTGGTTTGCCGCGCATTTTTGCCCACCAGACAGCAAGGTCATGGGTGAAGGTGCCGGTGCCGATCTGGCCCAGGCGGTAGGATTTAGAAAGATTTTCGACAGAAATTACAGGTGGCATAGGGGGAGGGGGAATTATGAATTATGAAGGATGAAGTCGGTGCGGAAGGGCGGGGGATTGAGTCGTCGGGCTACCGCCCTCCTCGTACGCGCTCATCGAACGGCGGTACAGGCAATGACATCATGGGTTAGACCGTATCCATGAAGGTCTGTTCGACACGGTTGAAGATGAGGCTGCCGATGAAGACGACGACCAGCATGAAAACAAAGCTATAGAGGAGATGGAGGCTGTTTACGGTGCCTGCGCCTAGGAAGGCAAACCGAAACGCCTCTACTACGGGGGTCATGGGATTGGCGAGGATGATCCACTGGAAACGCTCAGGGATGGAGGAGACGGGGTAGATGACCGGCGTGGCATACATCAGCAGTTGTACACCAAAGGTAACGAGAAAGCGCAAGTCGCGGTATTTGGTGGTCAGCGAAGAGATAATGACACCAAAACCAAGTCCAAGCCCCGCCATCATCAGGATCAAGACCGGCGAAAGAGCGATCCACCACACATTGATCTGTACCTCTGTACCGCGTAAAACAAAAAAGAGGACAAAAGCAAGGAAAAGCAGGAACTGAATGGCAAAGGTAATCAGGTTGGAGATCAGGACCGAGACCGGGACTGCCATGCGCGGGAAATACACCTTGCCAAAAAGGTTGGCGTTCTGCACGAAAGTATTGGAGGTCTTATTCAAACACTCCGCAAAGTAGGACCAGATCACAGTGCCCGACATGTAGAACAAAAATTGCGGCAGTCCATCGGTGGGTAACTGCGCTACCTGCCCAAAGATAAAAGTAAAGGTCAGGGTGGTCAGCAGCGGCTGGATGAGATACCAGAGCGGACCTAAAATGGTCTGCTTGTAGACCGCCACAAAATCGCGGCGCACAAAGAGCATGACGAGATCGCGATACTGCCATAATTCACGCAGACGCAGGTCAAGCAGGCTGCGCTGCGGCTCAATTTGCATGGTCCAGTAGTCATCGGGGAGTTCAGGGAGCGAGGTTGATGTCATTGATTTTCTTGATCCGTTGCGTCACAATTCTTCATTTTCACCCATCTCGTCAGGTTGTGCCTGGCTGGTGTCCGTTGCCTGATCCCAGCACTCCGGACAGATCCATAATTCCCCATATTCATCAAACCCAACCATCCGCCAGTTTGTCGTTTTGCTTTCGCTGCAATGGAAACAGGTGCGGTTGGAATTCTCCTCGTAGGGATGATCCTTCTGTTTATTGATCGTTGCAGGTGGGTACGGCATGGCAGGAAATTGCAAGCATCCGCCCTTCCGACACGGTCGGATATCAAAAAATGTATGTTCAGAAGATTTTCAACCCGCAAAACAGAACTACCGGCGAACCTTCTTCTGAATGTATCCGGAGGGAACCTCTAAAGGGACTTGCTGTTTGGAAAGTAACTGGAGTAAAACCCGCACCCGCTCGGAACCCGGTAGGGTCAGGTCGAAGATCGCGCTATATCCGCTGAATGGACCGGCCGAAATCAGAATGGGATCGCCCCGTCTGAGCCCTTCAAGTTGCTCTCCGCCTGCGGTATTGATCGCGTCAACTTTTTTTCGAATGGACTGGATCAGCCCTTCCGGCACCTCCGCCGGGCCGCCGCCAAAGGAGACCATGCCTTGTGAGAACGGCACCCAGTTCAGTTCGGAAAAACCGGTATTCTGCAAATCCACATGTACAAATAGATATCCAGGAAAGTAGGGTCGGATGGTTCGGCTGCGCGGGTTTACCGGCTGCACGCGAACCTGTGGGTAGAAAACCTCTATGTTCCTGGCGTCGAGTTCAAAAGATAATGCAGTTTCCTTATTCGGTTTGCTTCGTATTGCGTACCATTGCATGAGCGACTCTGTTCCTGATCCCAAAAACAGAAATACTTTTTATTGAGGTGTTTCTTATCTTGCAACACCCCATTCAAACGGATGTTCGAAGGGACAAAGGTCTTTACTCCCCATCCACATCTTCTTTTTCATCCTGCCAAGCTTTATGGCTGTTGAGGACATTGATGTATTTCAACACCCCTCGCTGTATAATCAAATGCACTTCCCCATATTCACCAACAAAGGAGAGTGCTTCATTGATCTGGCTAATCTGATCGGGTGTCAGTTGAACGCCGTCTGTATTTTTTTTACTAGTGTGTCCTTCCGAAGAATTCATTTTTTATCCTCATTAATAATGCTCGTTTCGAAAATTATTAAGAACAAAAAGGAGTCACAATGCACCCATGAATGCATTGTGACTCCCGGGAATCTTTCGCCCTCGCCAGAGCCTGACTACGTTATTACACTTGTTTTATCTATTCGGTGTCTTGAAGGTTCTTTTTCTTTGGTTTCCCTGCTGACACCAGGTAACTTATCAGTTTATTAATATACCTTAATTGACCATTTTGCACAATTAGACGAACCTCACCATATTCCTCGATGGACGTCAGGTAATCGTCAATCCTCTGAACCTGTTCAGGCTTCAGTTTTTTCAATTTTGTCACGGGTTGTTGTTCCCCATGAATATCCGCCTTCTTCATGCAACTATCCTCCTAATAATGGTTAAGGCTTGGCAATTCCCAGGCTCGATGGATAAAGGATCTGTTTTTCTTGATCCCCCAGTTTGCCAAGAAGCATGCCACCAAAAATCTTCGAAAAAATTGAAACAAACATTGACATCTTAATTCGATTCAACATATTGTCAAGATAAAGCACAAATTGGCATACAATAATTTACATGAATTTGGTACACGGTTAATT
>Ga0058866_1078147_pt1 | contig 30697 bp, 8 predicted proteins | sample TNRReaAerobicRNA_3_FD_61084 | JGI IMG/M metagenome (GOLD analysis project Ga0058866, IMG submission 61084) | Wastewater treatment Type I Accumulibacter community from EBPR Bioreactor in Madison, WI, USA - TNR Reactor, Time D- 0min-Aerobic_ RNA... | ecosystem: Engineered > Bioreactor > EBPR >...
CCGATGGCACTCCAACTAGTTACTTTTCCATCATTCCAAAGCTGTCTTCCTAATTCGATCCCACCTCCAAATAAACCTCCTACAACAGCCCCCACAGCTCCCGCAGGACAAGTTGGACAATCACCATCAGGATCATTAAGTTCAATTGGATTATCGTCCATTGAAGTATAAGGGCTCATATCTGGAAATTCTTCCTCTTCAGGGTCTGTACTCATCCATCTACCTACTCTTACGTCTATTACCCTATGAAGGGTAAAATACACGTTATCTTTACCACTCCATTCATTATCCTTTTCCATGCCATTAAATCCGTAACGGTACGCACCGGCAACCTCAAAAGTACGCCCGGGCATCACCATCCCGAAGGCATAGTATTCTTTAGCAAAAGCAATTATAATATAATAGCATTCCTTGAAATAATTTATTAAAAATTTCAATTATATATATTATAAATTCTACGATTATAGTGATAGTCAATGTCAAAATCATAAAATATATCTTTACATTTTATTATACATGAATTAGATCCATCCTTAGATGTAAATTTAATTTTATGTTCTGATTTATGTAAAGAATTGATAATAAATTCTCCTTGATTATTATCAAGGCTTTCAAAAAACGAATCAAATGAATAACCTTCTACTAATAGGTGCATAATTTGCCCTTCTATATTTAGAGCAATTAATAATTCTGAAAATTCAATTAAAATTTCAATGTAAAGTATTGAAATCTGTAAAGATAGATACTCATTATCCCTATGAATATTAGGTATATTCTGTAAAGAATCAAGTCTATCAAACCTTTTGATTTTTTTGTAAAAAGGTTTGGTAGAATAAGGAAGAATATTTCTACATGTAGCTTTTCTGCAATTAACTAGTAATTCACCTGTATTTTTGAAAATGAAAGATAAGACTTCTCCATCTCCATTGAGATGAAAATCAGTATCTTCATTTAAGAAAAAATTTTTATTATTTAGATATACAATACCACCAAATACAAAGTTAATTTTATAAAAATTCGACTCAATTGGATACTTCTTCAGAAACTGAAGGTTTTGCGGATATTCACAAATATGGAAATTCATGTCTATATAATTATTCTTCCCAAATCCAAATTCCATTTTAAGAATTTGATTCTTATGAGAAGTAGTAAAATTAGTCCCATAAATAGCCTTAATCGCTTGATTCCCTTCGATGTAATCAATCAATTCCATATATTAGTTTGTTCCTTTGACTTTAAACGTATAATGATCTTTAGTGCCAGCTACATTACCAGTTCGGGTATTATCACCAGGTCGTACATTAAAGTGAGGTCCTTGATTTCCGACTCCACCTGGATATTGATGTCCAGCTGAATGATCTTGGATTACTATTTTTTTCCCGTCTTGCTTTGTGTAATGATACTCTCTCGTATTAACTGGTTTATTTCCTTGCATAACTTGTGAACCATCTCTAGAGGTCATAGGGACTTTTGTAACCTTATCAGGTTGCTGGCTTACTGGAATTCCTGCATCTCTTTTTGCTTGAGCAAATGCCCCTTTACGTGAAACAGTATTATCTGCAGCTTTAGTTACGTTTTTCTGAGTTTTTGAAACGGCTTGAGTCGTCTGGGATACTTTATTAACTTTATTAGCGGTTTTCTGGACATCATTAGCTTTATCAAGATTATTAACTACCTTGATGACTTTATCTCCTTTTCTAAGAATCCCACCCATACCTAATGTCACCCCATCAATTAATGCGCTCTTTCCTATTTCTTTTACGTCAACATCCGTAAAAGAATCTCCAAAAGATTTTCCTTGTGCTAAATTTGTTGCAACTTGAAAACCATATTCTTGAACAGCACCTTTTAACGCTGCTACACACCAAGGACAATCTCCTTCAGGATCGGTATTATTTAAAGGATCATTTTCTTCTGAACAATAAGGACTTTCATCAGGGTATTCTTCCGTTTTGGGATCAGGACTCATCCATCTACCTACTCTCACGTCTAATACTCTATGAAGAGTAAAATACACATTATCATCACCACTCCACTCGTTATCCTTTTCCATGCCATTAAATCCGTAACGGTACGCACCGGCAACCTCAAAAGTCCGTCCGGGCATGACCATCCCGAAGGCATAGTAGTCCGTCGCACTCACAACATCCGCCGTGAAAAGGAAATTCCGTGTATTGTTACGGGAATCACCGCCCGGGCTGTAACCCTCATACGGGATCAGTTTATCACTAATCACTGATAACACATTCCCCAGATGATTACTCAACTCATACCGCTTATTCCCGCGATACTGTCTATATGTATGCGTCTCAATGTTTTCAGGTATAATTTCCCAATTTAGGCACAATACGGACTCCGTAAACGGATTCCACACTTGATTTACGTTAAATTTCCGTAAAATAACCTCTTTCGTGTCCATCCCCAAACGAGATGAACCGTACAGATGTGCTTCCGTCCGCAAATACTCCCGTACAACCGTTCGCGCCTGCAAGCCTTCCAATAAGCCACCCTTATCATTTGCCCGCATCCAATCCTCCAACGCCAGCCCGAACGCCCACGACCCATAACCTATAAAACCATCGTTCTCGTAATCATATAAGTCATTCAAATACACAGCCGCCGCATCATACCTGCCCCCTTCCATCGCGGTCTTGATGTCCCCCACCACCGACTCCCGCAGCCCCGGTATCCGACTCAGCACTTCCTTATAAAACAGCTCATAATCACCGTTAAACCCTTGCTCATCCGTATAGATATGTTCCAACCACTGCCATGCCTGTTGCCGATTCAGCGTAGGTATATTGACCCCTTCGGCTAATCTCATATCTCTAACCTTATAGGTTGCCAGCACATTACCCGAAGCATCCCGAGCATACATCGTCGTACTCACCTGATTACCCTCATACACACTCTTTTCGGTACGGTTGCCCATCGCATCATACCGGAAGCGGAGCGTCGTGTACACCGGCTCTTCCCCCACATATTTTTTCTTCACCACCCGACGAACCTTGCCGTCCGCTCGCCATTCGATATGCTCAATGCCCTCCTTTTTATCGGCAATCAAATTACCTACGTCGTCATAACGATAATTATCTTCTTCCTGATCCTCCAAATCCTTATCATAAAGGGGGGTATGAATAGACTCATCAATATTTCTTAACTTATTATCATTATCCCGATATTGATAGGTTAAACCATCCAATAAGTTTCCTCCGCGGTCTAAGCGCGCCACACCCATAATATTTCCGTTCGCATCGTAGTCAAAAATCTCCCCATACGTGGGATTCCCTCCCGATTGCCAGAACCACTCAGCGTTACCATGGTTCGCATTCCGATACGCTTCCATGCTCTTCAATCTGTTCAACTGGTCATAGCGATACACGGTTGCCTGCGGAGTCCATGCTCCCGATTCATCATCCATAAATTCCCGTATCGCGGTCGTCATCCGGGCAATGTTCCCGTTAAATAAGTTTTTCGTAGCCGTTTGTACTCCCGACCCCGTCTCGGCACGCACCTCAAAATGATTCGCCCAGTTCCCCACCGGCGAACGATCCGCATAGACTTTTGCGGGATTCCGCATCTGCCAGTGACTACCAATGGCATCATAATCCCGATACTGTGTAGCCGACGGATTATCAAAATCGTAATAGGTCAGGCTATACCCGTAAACATCCGGCGCAAAGGTAGGCTTGCCCCCCACCCCTTCAAAATTGTCTTTACCCGGGTCTTTTGCCGTACTAAGCATTGTACTGTTCACCCCTTTGATCCAACCCGCCAGCGTGTATGTGTTGTCAGATCCCTGTACTTTCTTCGTACCCAGTTCCGTTCGTGCTAAAGGACCGTGCCGGTAATATTGATACGTTGCATCCTCATCATAATTGAAGTTATCACTACTCGTTTGTGCGATCCGAATGCGATTATCCGCATCGTACACATACCGATGAATATATTGATCCAACGCCCCCGCCTGAAAGACCATTTGATTGACTTTATTGGCTATCAGGTCGTAATCTTGTTCTACTTTTCGGAACAGCTGTCCCGTTTCTTCCTGATATTGTTGACTGAATAAGCGTTTTACATTCCCGTGTATATCATACTGATAATGGTAGGATTGATCCGCTAAACGGACAGTCGGTCGTTCTGCAGTTCGGACATAAGACACCCTATTCCGTAATTGCAGTGCCCAAGCATCGGAAGATCGGGGACTTTGCCAGCTTACCTCTGTTTCCAAACCAACCGCCAAGGCATCATCGTAAGCATCACTGTAAAAGGTCTGTACCAAATCTTTCACGTGGCTGTTAGCCGTACCTTCAACTTTGGTTTTGCTGACCACAACATCCTTCACCCAATTCCGATAAACCGGTGCTTCCGTAGGTACGGCACCCGGATTAACCCGTAAATCACTGCTTTGGCGAGCCAGTTGGGTCAGTTCCGAATAATGGTGTTCAATATTGTAAAAAACGCCGGAATTAAACAAATCAGCATCGGTGAGGAATAATCCGACTAAGTCTTTTTCTACCGCATTTTTCCAGATCAACCACTCCCCGGAAGCAATCGGACGATCCAGATGATCATAATTGGTAAAGCTGAAACGGAAAGGGGGTCTAATCTGACGCGCCGTTTGGGTTAAAATCGGCTTACCCATCAGATCGTAATAGAACCGGGTTACTCCATCATCCGGAGTGCGTTTCCGCATCATATTCCGTAAGGAATTATAACGGTATTCCGTCGTTAATATTTCCGCGTTATTATTGACAAGCCCTTCCTCTGCATGGTCAGGAATTAAATTGAAATTAAAGGTTATGTGATCATTATTCTTGTTTTTGCGCCAGTTCATAAACGTGCGATAAGCAACTGATGATTCATACTTACCAGGTGTGGTAAGAGATAATATACTAACTGCTTTGGGTGGCACCGTTCTAACCAGATTTCCGGCCTGATCGTAATAATATAGGGTGTAATGATACTCTGATATAGGATAACTGAGAGATGTTACCTCAACCGGTGCTGTTTCATTTTCTTCCGTTTGTATGACGGATCGGGTAAGGGCTTCCATACATTTTTCAATGTATGTTTTCTTTAGTTGATCCTTGATTTCATTGATGTACCGGTCATAACGTATCTTTGCTGATACTTGTGCTTGAAGTTCCACTGCTGCCACACAACAGGTATCTATATACCGTTGTGGTCCATTCGGTTGAGAAACACAAGCCAACAGCGAGGGTGGTAGCGGACAATTACAACGCCGTTCTACATTCACGAACCAAGGACGGTTACACAAGCGGTCATTCCCCGTTTTTGGACAAAGGGGTAAACAGTTATTGGCGTTACATTTCTCATATTCGGCACCTCCAGGGCGATAAGCCGCACAAACACTTTGCCATTGTGTTTGTCCTCCCCGCGTTCTACAGAACTCACAGATCAAACACTCATTTGCACAAACCTCCCCATTTCTCCCTTGGAGTAAAAACCGAAGATAATCCTGATAGCGAATGTTGTAGGAAAAGGACTGATTCAGATAATTCTGCAAGAGTTCATAATAATACTCCTCCAGAAAACGATCTTCACGAGAAACATTTTCTTCCGTTAAGAAGGGGAAATTTTCTAACTTCAGCCATTCTAAATTATCACAGGTCTCGCATCCACCAATATATTTCTGTTGGAAGTCTATAATTTTATCTAAAACCTGATTACAACTAATACAGGTATCACAACGCAGGGTTTCCGGTACCCAGGGACAATTCTTCTCGGTCGGAATAAACTTTCGAACCCGGGTTACCGGTTTTTCAGGTTGGCTGTGGATGGGTGGAACGTCGTCAATAACGATGATGACCGGATCAATAATGATCGGAGGTAGCTGGGTAGGCGGATAATCCACAACGATTCCACCTTCGGCAGCGGTAACCAATACTGCTAAGGGCGCCTGCCCGGGTTGTACATCTCCGGAAGCATAACTTAAAAAACCGGCAGAACGGTTATTCTGAACCGTATTACCAACATAAACCGTTCGATTACTACCGATTGCCGTTGCAGACGCAAAATGTAAATCCTCGCCAGCGGTTGCTACCGTATAGGCATCAAACCGAGTTAAAGCGGTATCCGTTTTAATCGTGAATCCTTTATGCGCGGAATCCTGTTCGGCATAACCACCGGTAATGGTCCATTCCGAGGCTGAAGTTAAGACCAAATCCGCGTTTAGTTCCCCATCAACGGTGCTTGATACCTGAGGCAAGCCGAGGTGCTTAAACTGCAGGATATTCCCCTTTTCGTCAAATCGGATAAGGCTGATGCGGTTAACATCGGTATGATTTTGTTCCTGTACCCCCAAAGCTACATAACGATTGGATGGGTCTTTCCGTAAGACCGTTAATCGCAAAGAAGTATCCGGGATATTGAGTTTTTTAGTCCACAAGATGTTGCCAACGGTGTCCAGATGCATGATCAATCCCTGCCATTTTCGCATCGAATCCAATCCACCGACAGCCATAAGTCCTCCCTGATCGTCTTGTGCAACCCCTGAGAAATAGGAAAAATCGGAACCGGGGATCGAATAACGTTTGGACCAAAGACTGTTTCCTGAAGTATCCAATCGAATAATACTGGCTTGTTTCTGACCATTCGATAAGTGCGAGCCTCCAATCCAATAATTACCGGAAGCATCTACATCCATGCCATTACCCTTAATCCGGTCATTCGTGTAGAACTGATTATACGCTTTACTCCATCTGCTGACTCCTTGATCATCAAATTGTGCCAGCAGAAAACTCTCCTTTCGAGGCAAATAATGAAGAGCACTGATATGGGTACCAGTGGATTTTAAGGAAAGCGGAAAACCCTCCACCATTGTTCCGGTAACTTCATCCGTTACCCCATAGCGACGATACCAAAGCGGATTACCAAAAACATCGCTTTTGAATATGGAAAAAGCATTGGGGGTAGCCGTGGCATTGATGTGTGTAAATTCAATACCGCCGATCAATAAATCACCGGAACTATTCGTAACCTGATTGAACACCAGATTTCGATTCGGATCGTCCAAATCATAACCCAACTGGATCGGATCATGGGAAGCTACAAAACTATTACCCGCCCCCCCAGAGTAAGCCGACTTTCCATTACAACAACATAAGATTTGCTCTAAGGTATATAAAGACAGGTCTGTGGCATAGCGTCCGTTAAAGTAACTGGAAAAAACTTTTCCGGAAACGGAAGGATGACCTTGGGCTTTGAGGCTTAAAAAATCACAATAAGCCTGATTGACTTTATCACAGGCACAGGCATCCAATGCTGCTGAGGAATGACCTTTCCCGCTTGAACTAAAGTAATTCTGTTTTTGGTTCATCGGAAAAGTAATCAAATCCGAGGTACACATCCGGTATCTGTCTTGATCGTAATTTACCGTTACGCCATGTTTCCGTAACACTTTTTCAATCACCTCATCAAAAGAAGCATAACCCGACAAGGGCGTACGATGTCCGGTTGGCAGGCGATTAGCCCCAAAAGGATTATCGGTATTCAGCTTACAAATATATTCCGATACCTCTGAAAACCCATTCGCCAAATCGGTGATAAATGCCGGTTTCTCCACCATAATCGGTTGATTGTTGTCATCGAATAAGAGCCGGTTATTTTCATCTCTGGCCTGTTCGATCAAACCGTAAGCTCTCGCACAATCCCGAAATTTTTCGGCATTGGTTAATCCGGTTGCCTTACTCATCCGGGAACAATGTTCATTGATCTGATTCTTGACCCGATCTTCAATATCGGATCGGTCTTTGTCCCCGCGATTCAGTTCAATTTCATCATTCTCTTTCGCAAAAGGAGTATGGTTCAAAAGTTTATCTGCCGTCTCAAAACGGGGTACTTTCAGTGTTGTCGGCTCTATAGCACAACAATTTCCCGCACTTTTTATGATCCCAAGGATGTGTTGTTGACGCAAGGAGAGATAAGTGGAACGATAGAACTCCCAAATTCGATTTTCTTCTGCCGGCGAATAATCATAAGATTGTGCTTGTGTGGGGAACTTATGTTCTAGGGCACAGTCTATAAATTGATCCGGTGTATTGCCGGTGCATACTTGCGTAATAACTGCATATTGCCACAGATTCAAACTACGACCGCCGGACTGATAAAACGTTTTTAAGTTATTGAGCCAATTGGGGGGATTAAAACCTACTAAAGGATCTGCTTGCGGATTATTAGGTACCGTGAGATTTAAACTCGAGTAAAGTTGAATAAAACCTTCTTCAGTCGGAGGAATCGGTGTTAAGAACCCCTTGGTTCTAGCCTCCTCAAAGGTTGTGACCTTCAGCATTTCCCGTTCATAAGCCCATAATAATTCCGTTGATTCTTCCCGGCATTTCCGTAAACGGCAATACTCCGGGTGATAAATGATCAAAGACTTCGCCCAAGACGGTTTCCAATATTTGACAAATAAAGCCACAGTCGGTAAATCTTGTGGACGATATGCTATGCCTTCGATGGTTATTCGAGAAGGAGTCCCATTTTCATCAAAATAATCAGTAACTTGATCGGAGCAGTGAAATTGCAAACCATCATACCCCCCTTGATCGATCGGACAGCGAAAATCAAAACCATGGTGTTCACACTGATCTCCTTCATCATCTAAAATATCAGGATTAAGTGGTCTGCGCCAGACATCACTGTTCAATAAGGATTTGAGGTCTTCTTTGCTGGAAAACGACTGTTTCTCATTTTCTTCAGTATTACTCTGAGTCGGTTTCCACTCATCAATAGGGGTGTGGTTGGCATCAAAATTTGCCTGATCGTAGAGGGCATACTGTCCCCCCGGAGATACATCTGCCAAGAGCATTTTCTCATAGGCATCACAATGATTGATCTCTACCGACGGCACGCTTCCATCCCGGCAGCATTTGCCGTACTCGTTTTGTAGTGTGTTTCGCTCTTCGGTCAGAAAATCATCCAAGGTCTTGATGCAAGCATTGTTTCCGGTACTAAAGGCTTCAAAGACTTGATCTACCCGATCATTGATGGCTTTTTCATTAATGGTGATCGTTCGATAAAGGGTATAGTTCCCAAAATTGGGAGCTTCAACCTGAAAAGTAAATGTTCCGGTCTCCGTTTCAATACAATTACTGCAAGTCTCGGACTGACAAGATTCGTCATGACCAATTTGTCCTTTGATCACATTATTTTCAAGCAACCAGGGATTAAGGATGCCCGTAAGAGTTACTTTTTCTCCGCAAGGGTCCAAAATATAGATTTCAAGATCATAGACACAATCAGCACAGACGGGAGCATCTAAACAACCATTCGTGATGAGTTCACTGGCACTCATGATGAAAGAATGGTTACTTAAAGTATAAGAAAAGGTACACTGACCGTTACTGGTGATTAAAAACGTCTCATTCGAGCTGATTTTCTTCCCGTTATCCGATACCGTACCCGGAGACTTAATGGCATTAACAGTAGGATTAACTGTATTTTTAGTTGCCAATGATTCCATAGGTTCCGGTTCCTGACCCGCTAATGCCGTAGCGATCACCTTTCCACCGGCATTCAGGTAGGAAACGGAAATCTGACCGTTGGGATCAACGACCATATTTTTCTTGTAGTGTTCCGCAAAACCTACATCGGGACCAAACAAACGATCCAGTTCATATTGACTGGGCGTGGCATAAGCATATTTTGTTTCCTTTCCCGTACCGATCTGATGGGTCGGTCCTACCCCACCCTGCCGGCTGATCCGCCCGGAATTATCCGGTATATATTCAACCTGGGTAAAGGGATAACCAAAAGCATCCGGTATATAAGCGTTATACGCCCCTTTCTCAGGGTTACAAACCGAGTAGTAATGTGCTGCCCCCCCCAGTATATCCTTCGCAATTAAACCGCAATCACTGCTGAAAGGTCTATGCTCTGCAGGTAACGGTAGTTTGTCGAAACTGGTAGCCTGAAAGCGGCTTTTGATGGAGTTATTCTCGGTAACATGCAATCCTCGAAAATAACTTAATTCTTTGGCTAAGGATACATTCACGCCTCCACAAGCATAATAAACTTGATAAGGCGAGTTCTCTACATTTTCTACATAGACCGGGCTGGGTAAGGTATTAACGGAGGCGCGTCCTTGGTGATCGTAAAAGCTCTCCGTCGCTACCACAAAATCCTCACTATTCAGTTTGGTAACCGTTTGCCGGTTGTGAAGGACTCCATCAAAATAACTGATTACTTGTTTCCGTTTGCCTTCATCAGCGTAACTCGATTGATGACCTTCTTCGGCAAAAGTCATCTGATGCTGCCAGTTGAGCCGCTCCTCATGCCCTTTCTCAATAAAATAATGAAAGGGTATATCTCCATCAAACCCGAACCAGTTTCCTTCAATTCTTTTCTCGGTATCCTGCGGATCGCGCCCTACCGCTCGTATCCGATAGAACACAAAACCCTGCTCATAAATTAAAGGAATCGTATAATGATTTTTGCCTACGATCGTTACACGGGTAGCGTTATTTTGATAGGGTTTATAACTTGCCGGATTACAATAATTATAACTATTACCAGTAGGATCATCTAAATAAGTTCGATAGGCTTTGCGATAATCGCTTGGAGTATAGTAGGTAGCGGTTACTGCCTCTCGGGTATCATCTTGTAAATATGTTTTTAAATTACCATCAGTATGATTAGAAGCATCCACGAAGAACCATTCCAGATCGTATTCAAAATGAACGTTACAATCCGTATTCCAAGTAACTTTCAAGCCGGTACCTTGTGGGCTTCGCAATTCTTCGATCGGGCTTTGTATACTAACCGTTGGCGCGTACGTAAAGTAATTATTGGCGATCACTTCCAGGTTTAGAATTGCTGTCAGATCAGTAATGCCCAAATTCCCGATAAGATTGGTATGCGTATTATCTCCTTCACAGGTTAACCTCAAATTAATTACCTCTAAGGTGATAGAGGTGTTTGTCAATAACGTTTCCGGTAGATAGTATATCAATTTTTGATCTACTGCTTTATATTCCTGACCGGGCTTCCAGTCATATTCGACTTTCAAAGTTTCTGTGATAGCCTGATTTACATCTTGTCCCGTGATCCGATACCTACATACAAGTTCTAAGAGCAACTTATTGGTTGAACAAGAAGGCATCGGATGCGCTGATAAGTGCTTTGCCAACTCACGTTCTTTCCACGATAACTGGATGTATTTTTCTTGTTTAGAAAATGTAGTACAGATACCCCCTGCTACAGACCCTAAAGTTAAAATGACTGAAGGCGGATGATCATTTTCATTATCATTATACGCTCCCGTAGGGATATTATCCGGAGTATCCAGTTGTTGAAAACTATTCATACAGGTCCGAACCGGACCCAAGGGATTATGGGGGGCATGACACTGCTGCGCTTGAGCCGCAACAGCCGTTAAAATACTCACACAGAGTATCCAGAATAAACGGAATCCATAGCACTTCATCATACCCTATTTTCTTAATCCATTAATCAGTTGATAGTTTTTATAGCTTTCGGTCGGTCGAACTTCTAAATTCTCCTTAACCACCACAAATTTAGCAATATCAAATAATTTCTTATCAATTTTCGGCTGAAAATTGTAGGAAAATTCAATCAAAATTTTCGATTGACCGCCCGAACCCTCCAAAAGTATTTTACGGGGTAAAAAGCGATTGGAATCATAATAGATTTCCGCTTTTTGGTACAGCCCGCGATCATGTTTCACTCGATAACCCGCCAGCCCACCAGATTCCGGGATACGTTCCACCATCGCTTTCCGGACTTGTAATAAGCTATCCAATTGAAACAAGTTCACACTACCTTCCAGGTTCCGGTCACTAGCCGGTTGGATCACCATTTTCTTTTCCTGATGATTGATCACCAGAAAATAGCGGGTATTTCGGATTTGTTCGATCGAACCGTAGAATTGCTGGTAAAATTGTCCTTTTGATTTCAGGATACGGGCTTGCTGGTTTTGGTTTTTACCTTGATAAGAAACCCCATACTTCAACTCAATAGCCACCTGATCAAGCCGGTTAAAAGACTCCCGGATTTTGAGCATATCCTTAGATACCGTTTGCGCGAGCAGCGGCAACGGTAAGAAACAAAGTATGAATCGAAGACACCAAGCTATCATCTTAGGGCAATTTTTTAATTTCACTCTTATGGGAACGGGACTCGTGAATCGTCTTAACCCCGCGTTCGGTCTCTTTTTTGGTTCGAATCAAGCGTCCTTCGGTATCGTATTCGTAGAAGGTCGCAAAATTCCGATCATCCAACTCCGCCATCAAGCGGTTCAAACGTGCATCGAACACGTAGGATTTCATCGCTGACTCAAAGGGATGAATCCGAAGATCATCAAAATACGTCGCATCATTAGTTTGTCTTTGGGGATTAAAGACGATCTTAAAGAGCGAGAGATTCGGTCGAAGTTCAACGATCCCTTCGATTTTCTGCCAGCCTTCGATCACCGGACCCGAGGGATAAAATATAGCTTTCTCCACCTGTCCCTGCTGAATAAAATCACAATTATTTGTTCCATCAGGACAATTCAAACCATGCTTCTGGTAAACGCTTAAATTCGCACCCGAAGCAGTGGCTTTAACCCAAACACTCACCACAAAGCGTTTGGTACTGGGAACTTCCGGATTGAATAATCCGATACAATGCTGTCCTTGTAATACAAAATCACCGGTATTATTGGGAATGGAACACACATCTTGCGTAAACAAACGGACAATGCTCGGTCCTTGCTGCTGAAATTTCACTTCAGTCGGATCAACCTTGATGGCAAAATTTCCGCTGTGGACTTTATCTTGAGTCAGAATATCCTTGTATTCCAAAAATGCACCGTTGTTCAACTTAGTGGTAAATCCAAAATGCTTGGGCGGCTGGCAGGCATCAGGTTTAGCTAAAAACTGGTAGTTTTTATATTTCGGATCCCCATTAGGATCATTGGGGAAGCCGTAATCTTCAAATGATTCAAAGGCTATTTCCTGATAACGGGCATTAGTAGCCGTCGCTATCGGCAAAAGGTTATTGTAACCATAGATGGAAGCGGAATATCTCCCCAAAGTATCTTTTCCTTCCAGTTCATAACCCCAGGGATTAACCTTGGTGATCCGTTCCATAGCGATCCAGCCATCCTTGGATTGAAGATCATTAGCTCCCAATTTCTTGTTACCCATACCCGTCAGGAAAGGTGCATTCGATTCCGAACCATTAGTCTTATTAAAGTAGTATGATTCGAATTGATCTAAGACCCCTCCGTTCCGAACGATGGAGCGTTCATTTTGTCCGCTGGGGTTCGTAATCTTATCATTACGCTGGGTATAGTAAGCCAATGCCCGGTTCTTGCGCCAGGCTCCCAAAATGTTTGCCCGATAGGGATTGGCGGTTTTGTTCGGTCTAAATCCGCAATCAGCCCATTCGCCTGTCCCTTCGCTATTTCGCTTAAACCGAAACAAATTTAAGCATCCCCCTACGGTACCTTTGATAAAAGTAGATTGCCCACTCGAAATCTTACTATTTTCTATTTTTAAGAGGAAATCACCTGAAGCCAAAGGGGCATCTGGTACTTTAGGATCACTTATGTATTTTAATACGCTTTCGTTACCATAAGTATATCCCGAACTCTGATCGACTGCAGGTTTTTGTCTCCTATTATAATCATCACCTTCTTTAATGGAACACGGAAACGTTAACGTAATCGTACAGGTAAGTGGTGGTACCCGATACCAAGCTCTATAGAATTGATTGGCTAAGGCTATCTGTAAATTACGGAGATTACCTAAATTCGTAGGAAAGGCTAATGCATCATTATACTCAAAAGTCAGACTTCTAAAAAATCTATCTAGTTGTTTTATTCTATCAACACCATTAGGTCCATCTAACCCAAAAAAGTTATAGAGCGTTAAGGTCATGGATTTACCATCAGGAGCTATACTGCGGTCAAATGCTCCGATAAAATTGGCAGACTGACCATAGGCGTTATAAGAAGGGTTTTCTACCTTAAGACGAGTAATAATAGTATTATAACTATTATGCTCATCCTCATCACCGCGCTTAAAACTCCACATCTGTTCAGGAGCTGGAGTATCACCACCTGATCCCCTACTGCTATAATAAACAGGATCGTCTTCATTTAGTGTTCGTTGTAATTCCTTTTTCACCAGGTAAGCAAAGGCTTTCCGTAATTCATTATCAGCATCATCTAATATGATTTTACTTTTCTGCGCTCCACAACAAAATAACTGCCACTGATCCGAATACTCGGTCGCTTGTGCATCCAAGATTTGATAATTTTTAAGTGAGGCAGAGATTGCAGACGAGGTGAGCAAGCCATTAGTACCAAAAAGGGTTTCATTAACTATCGGGTTCTTCAGACAGGTAATCGTTTGAATCGGTAAGGTATGGAGATTTCGTCGCCCAGAACGAATGATCTCTACCGTATATTCGTCGGGGCTATTACCCTCGCAGGCCGAAGTTAAAGCCTTCCCGTTTTCATCCAAAACCGTAAAATTAGTCGCGGAATACTCATGTATCCAATAGCGACTCGGCTCTTTTCCGTGAATGCGGATTTCATCCCCGGAAACAAAGTAAAGTTCCGGCTGCGGAGAGACTATTCTACCATTATCTTTATCAACAGTGATATTTGTTTTCAGTTTAAGGTTTTTGTAGGCTTGTCCCATCCGGTCATAGCCCCAATGAGCCGGAAAGGTCACATTGTAGATATAATCTTTATACTCATTTTGGGTACGGGTAACCAATACTTCCCCCGTTTCGGCATCGAAAAGCATATTAGCCGTTTCTATAGTAGCCCCCTCTTCGTGTGCTACCGTCTTCTCTAAAATGCCATAACGATTGATCACCTTTGTTAGGGCAACTGATTGAAACGTATTTTGGGTTTCCGCGTACGAAGGGAAAATCATGGGAATCGGTATCGGGATGATCGTCTCCAACAATAAATCCAAGTTGACCTGTAAAGTCGTACTCGTGGAACTGGTTTGCTGAAATCGCGTATCTAAGGTGATATCTTCTTCCTGTCCAACCGTTGCGGTTACTATCTTAAAATCATTAAGTGGATCGTTATCCCCTTTAGGACCATGAATAACATCAATATCATTCACTAATTTATAAGAACCGTCCCCGATAGCCGTTGCTTTGTAAATGTATTCTACTTTTGAAACCGGTGCCGGCGAAGTCCCTACTGCATTGGGATTATCCCGATAAGTCGCCTGTGATTTCGGTTTGCCGTGCATATCGTTTAATTCAACCAGATAGCCCTGTGAAAACCCGATATTGTCTTTCGTATTGGAAACGAAAAATCCGATGTTAAAGTCCGGCTTGATGTGTTTGACCTCTATCTGCGTCTGACTGGTTAAAGTTGGAAACTCTTTCGCCGTATAGAATTCATTAACCGTATAGCCGGAATACGCACTCTTCTTTAAGTTTTCTTTATCATTATGAATGCTCTTCATCAAGACCCGCCGATAACCAACGGAAGGTGCAGGAAAAAAGGTCTCTCCAAAGGGTTCTTCCACATAAACGCGGTAAGAAGGTACCCCCTTTTTATCCAATGAAGTGTAAATCGGATGACGAAACGGGTTTTCATCCCCCCCGAGTATCGGTTCATAAGCAGCAACTCCGCTACTGATTTCCATCACGGTACCATCCGCCTGCTGTTCCCGCATCGTGTATTCATACACTTGTCCGTAGTCGGCATTGACTTCCGAAGGATCATTGTTCGTTGTTTCGGTCAAGTCTTGCCACTGATCCTCAAGTTTTAATTGCCTCACCCGACTGCCTCCACCCAACTTTTTCTTGATCGGATTATTCAGTTTGATCCAGCTTTGATTCAAATCCACTTTTTCGCAAAAGCCCCTACTCCGCAAGCGGGTATTCATGCCACCGATCATCCCGATCACATCATTGGCTAATGACAACAATCCCCAGGCGACATCTAAAATTCCAGCTCCTTGGGGGGCTTTCTGATTAATTAGTTGCTGGCGGTTTTGGCGGGTATAATCAAAGCCTGCTTTGGTGATCGGATTGATCCTTCTGCTATTGGCATTATCACCTATATCAACCAGCTTAAGCTCTATCCACCCATGGGTATAGTTACCGCTATTATTGGGACGACCACATAGCCCTTTACTCTGTATCGTAGCATAACCGGAAACATATTCATAATGCGCACCATCGGCATCACTATTGAGGTTCATCCGGCAGCGAAAGTATAATAAATTATCCCGTTGTTGAAAACCCTCAAAATATTGTTGTTCCAGTAAGGCATTGGCTTGGGTTTCATTATAACGGTTTCCATCTATATCTTCTTGTAACTTAAATTTCAAAAACTGTCGTTCCTTACCCCCATCATATAACTGATCAGTACCATTACCGGAAGTAAAGTCTAAAGGATTATCATCCTCAAATCCTAAAATCTTAAACATCTGCATCGCCCGTTTGTTTTGGACGTAAGCATAGTCATCGGCTTCATATTGGACATTGATCGTCCCTCCGGAAGGTAAGGTTATCTGTTCCAAATTCCAGGCAGAAGCATACGCATCTGTTTTGTATCTGTCCTGATTGACGTACGGAAAAATATTAGCCGGTTGATGCACCCCATCAGCTTGAATATCCTGAAATTCATTCCCTTCTTGTCCCTTATAATTCCCCCAACGATCGGATTTCTTTTCATGGTAATCCGGATTAATGTCAGCATACTTAAACCGATACGGACTTAGCATCCCTTGTTTCGAGAACCCATGAGTAAAATACAAGCCTTTCAACGTCAGCTTACCTTTAGTAGGGTTATGATCTGAATGATTCTGAATATTCTTACACAGGCTATAGTCGTAAACGAAATGAACCGTTTTGATCGGATAAGCCTGAGTCCCCTTATCAATCCAATCTTGTCGGGAATAAAGGGTCAAACGATCGACCTTTTTGAGTCTCGGAGTATTACCCAAATCTTCACGAGAAGTATAGTTCCGATGCTCTCTTCCCACGCCAAGCCCATCCTCACGATTACTGATAAAAAAGACGGCTACGTGTGTCTTGGATTCAATAGAATGTACGTACCATATCTCCTTTTTCCCATAGATGTAATTGCCTTTATCATCTTCCAGATCACTTTGAAAACCCTCGTTGTAAGAAACTCCACCGTAAGGTGTACGCCATTGGTAATCGCCATTGAGCCGTGAATAATTAACTTTTGTAGCCGTGCCCAAATCATCAGGACTGACCCCGTCTCCCGTCAAGTCCACATAATCCGGTGATAAAATTGCCGTTAATAAATAGGAATGCGCAAAGGGAGGGGTCTTCGTTGCTGAATAAAAATGATCGTTCCCATTACTGTTATCGACTGAAGCCCAGTGACTGTCATAGCCCTTAACGATACCGATAGAACGATCAATATCCGCTTTGTCACCAATCGCAAACGTAACTTCTCTTTGCTCATTGTTATAAGCAGGAATGCCGTAAACGTATCGCTGACCGTCTGTCCGAAGAATGGTTACTTCCGAAATATGCTTGGGCTTGCGATTGCCTTCGATCCGGGTAATGTATTGGTTAACTTCGGCTTTACTTTGATTCGCTTCCATGAACTTATAGCTCACGATTTGCCGATCTAAGGCATAATGCTGGGCTTCTTCCGCTGTCAAGACCATCACCGGCTGGTTACGACGTTCCCGTTCACTCAGATGTTGACGCATATCCGTACCCTGAACATTCAGATTATCCACCTTCACCTCACCATCTTCTTCTTTCAGATTTACTTTTGTAGCACTATTACCACCAAATCTATCGTAAAGGCGATTAGAGCTTTTCAGCGATTTCTCTCCAACGTTTTTAAAGTAAACCGGTTCATAAAACGGATTATTCTCATCCGTACCCGTAAACTGAAAATGATTCAGTTTCTCATCGCCCCAACCCTGTGTCCGGTTCTGGGTTACATTTACCGAGATATCTGCGCCACCTTTTATGGTCGAACCAAGACCGACTTCAACTCCTAATGAACCACTCCCACTTCCATCCGAAGCATAGGTATCGAATAATTTCCCTACATCATTCCGAAAGGGACGATAGGTACCGCCTACCCCTTGACCGGTTGCGGAAAAAATATCATAGGTAAAATTAGTGATCGGTAGATTGGCTACCTCCGGGGTATAGGGACCTTCCTTCTCTCGATTAAAATCCATTAAGACTTCTTGATCGTCTCCCGCATTTTGCGCATACATATAACCATAAGCAGGAATTAATTTAGATTTCTCAAGAAGAAATTGTTGACTCGTATACGCATTAATACCAAAATAGGGATGCAAAGCGAATCCATCAGGTCCTACTTTACCATTAATTGTCACTCCAACATTTAACATTGAATTGGCAATCTCTGGTACATAGGTAGGAGTAGCGAAAGTGATTGAAGCTCCTCCATTAAAATTTCCGACCGACACATTTTCACCACCTTTATCCGACCTACCTTCATAAGTTATTTGTTTCTTACCATCTTTATTAGTAGATTTAAATTTCTGATTTGCCGAAACATCAACCGTTGTCCTAATACTCAATTGTTGCAATCCTCCTCGAGAGTTATATGGTAATCCAATCGAAAGTCCTAAATTCACGGTAGCAGCTTTTTGCTGAGATGTTTTTACACCCAAACTCACATTAGGAGAAATGCCTATTCCTTCTTGTGTATTTGCACTCAACGTCATTCCAGCGGTTAATGAACCAGAAGAATTTGCCCCTAATGATAATTTCGGAGAAAAACTTATATCCAATCCCATTCCCTTGTAGTTATTGTAAAAAACTCCTAGACCTGCTTCGATAGAGGCCCTTAAACCCAGTTTCTCTACTTCTAAACCAACTAACTCTGGACTAATCTTAGCATCTACTCCAATTCCATAAGTTTGATTTCTCTTGGTGCTGAACTCTTTGGAGACTTGGTCACCGCTGAAGTCGTCCGGCATCCCCCGCACACTCCGGTTGATGACTCCCGGGTTGATGTTCCAGCCCAGCCCCACCCAGGAGGCTTCCTGATCCATCGTGATCCCGGAGTTATAAGACAGGTTGATCGGATACCCGCCCACATCCAGCAAGGGAATGTTATAGGTGAAGTCGCCGGAGAATAAATCCACCATCTCCGAAGTACCCACCGGTTCAAAACTCTGGACTTCCGGTTGGCTAGGACCGCCCGTTAATGCCCAAGCGGTGAGCGGGGCTACCCATTGGAAAATAAACGTAAGCAGTAAGGTTGCTGCTATCGATTTATAGCTTTTTCTGACGACTTTCATGTCCGATAATATATTAATGCCGCTCGCTTAAAAGAAACTAACGGAGGGTATTTTGTTTAAGTTTTCTGCCTCGAACCGAAGGGCAATCAAGCCCAGACCAAAGACTTTTTCGTTATACAGCAGGGTTAAGGGCTCATGCACTTTTCGCTGACATTCAAAACTCAGGGTGAAAGTAGCATGAGGGGCTAAGCCATAAGTACGTTCAAAGTGGCTCAAGGCACAGGGAATCGTATCCTGACCGCTAATTAAGAAAAAATCATTTTGAATTCCAAAAGAGTAATACTCTACCCGCGCAAAATATTCATCCTGTTGGTTCAAATTCAATTTTAAGAGCTCCGTATTGTGATTGGGATGGGCGATCTTAAAGGTAAAATACTCATATCCCTTCAAAGAATCCTCCATTGCCTGCAGCCGTAAAGGAGGGATTTGCGTCGTACCGGCATGAAGCATCGCCACATATGATCGGGGTTTATATTTTGCGGAAAAGATCAAATCCCCCATCGTTTTATCTTGGATCAGGGTTGGATTATCCTCTTGTTCCACCCACTTTTGATAATCGGCTACCGATAATTCCGAGTGTTGACAACCGATCTCCCACATTCCCGCCAGCAGTAAGCATAAACCAATTATCATCCTACGCATCATTTCCCCTTTCCTTTATACCGTGCATTCACATACGCAACGACTTCAGGGGTAATGTTACGCTTTTCCTGAGCGTACATGATCGTTCCCGAACCATCTCCCCCATAAATATACGTATAGCCTTCCTGTTTCCCGTAATCCCGAATGTATTGATTGAGTTGCGTCCAGATTTGGTTGGTATAATACTGAACAATTTTACCGTTATCCGCCTCGAACTGCTGCTGCATTTGGTGATATTGACTTTCCAAGGCTTGGAGCTTGGTTCGATCTTCCAATGTAGGATTCGTTTTTTTACTTAAAGCCACAAAGTTAATTTTGAGGCTATCCAATTGCGCTTTCCGGCTTAGCTGTACCTCCGTAACCTTTTGCTCCAATTCCTTTTTCATCTCAAAGTCATTGTAGAGTTTTGCCGTATCTACATAAGCTGTATGATCCCCCCTTTGGAAGAGGAATCCCGCACCGAATCCTACTCCAAAGACCAAAACTATCGCTATGATCCAAACCGCGAACTTCATGCTTAATCTTTCGATAATTCGGTGGAACGACTCATTTTTTGGAGCATTTTTTCCGCTTTTTTCCGTTCTTCTTTTATTTTTTTATGGGGAGCGGAAGACCGAGATAAATGCGTAAAGCCCAGCAAGTATTGGCTACCGGACTGATCCCGAATGGTGATGGTATAGTCCTGATCATAAGGTAATTGAGCTCCTGACAAATCAATAGCCAGATAGTTATTCCCGCTTTTGATCGAAACCGGCAGTACGTTTGCCTTTGCCGCAGACTCTGAAGATAGACGAACCTTTCCCGACTGGTCTGTAATGGCGTACGTTAATAAGGAATCGCCATAACGGTTATAATACTGGATAAACAATTGATTTTCATAGGTATAAAAGCGATGGCTTGCCCGTCCCAGCGATGGAATGCCGTATTGAAAAGCCCATTTTTCCTCTTCTTTTTTGCGTTTCAGACCGGGTTTAGCGGTATTGTAAGGCTCTTCTTTATAAAAGGACTGAACTTCACTGGAAGTAATCCCATCCGGTTGATCTTTTCCGGAATAGAGAACAACCACCTGCCAAGCATAGGTTTTCCCGCCTGCCAGCGTCGGTGCATCTAAAGGATAAACCCAGCTGGTTGTATTCCCAACCAATCGTTCAACTAATGGCGGGTTGCTCATCAGTGCTCCTGCCAGGGACTGAAATTCTAATTTTTCAACAATCCGGATCATATATTCTGCCGTTTGTCCCGATAAAAGAACCGGTTGCCACGCAAATAAGGGATAATTCAGGCGAAGGGTATCCCCTTGTCCCGGGCTCAGGAGACGAGGCGGGGTTTGTGCCTGTGCCGTAGCCTGAATCGCCAACCACAAGCTAATCATCACAACATAGACAATGTTCTTTCGGGTCCAGTCCATAGAGTAAATTGTTAAAAGGGTTACTATCATCACAGCATTCATAAGAGTCTACATATTCCAACCGCAAAGGGTTGATATCAATGCCAACGATCTTGACTTCAAGAGCTAAAAATCCAGACTTTGACGGACCGTTACAGGGGCATCCGGCTTTGGGCCATTTAAGCGCATAGCGCATTTGATTGGCATGAAACGGATCGTAACTCGCTTTGAAATAGGATTCCCCGGAAAGCGTCTGTACATGATAAGCATAAGTCCGAATCATCCGATTGATTTTCTGATCTAAAGTTAAGTCCTGAATACTACCATTCGGGGCAATAAAAGTACAGGGGAGCGTTACCGATGGGTTCAAGTGATCCAATGCAAGCGTTACCGGCTGGTTTGGATGACCAAAGAAATCACAACCTCCTCCTCCGGATGAAGAAGTAAACTTTGGTTTGGTATAGCTGATTGTTGTTGTAGAACAAGGTACCAAGGCATTGGCCAAGGTTGAAAGTTTATCTGCCGGCAGAAATTTAACCGTACCAAAAGCGTACTGATAATCAGGACAGGTGGCTTGGTTGGGGGGAAGGGGTTCTCCTTCGGGTTCTCCTTCAGATGGATCACAAGTCCGATTCGGTTGAACTTTAAGCTTAAAAGGACAACAAACAGCCGAAGGATCAATCAACTTCTCAACACCACAATAATTGAGTTTAATCTGCAATCGTTGTTGGGATGCGTAACAATTATTGATATTGTTCGAACCGGGCGGTACTACGCATAAATCCTGAAATAAATCCCGATCAAATTCAAAAGTCAGAACATTTCTTGCATTACCCATTATACTAACACCCGCCACCTTTCCTTGCAGTTCAGTGGCTAATCGTTGGGCTAGCGTATTAACTTCATTGAGCTGTGTTCGTGGATCAAGCTCAACCGCCGGGTCAAAATCTTCTACCTGTATTCCCGGTACAAAAGGTAAAGTTAGGGACAGTTTACTGCACTGAATCGGTATATTGTTTGAATTTAGTGCAAAACTTGCTCGAATACTATTATAGCCCTGTCCACAGGTGCAAAGCCCGCCTTTCCCGCAACAAATGGTTACCGGAAAACTCAATCGGTTGGTTAGCTTCCCAACAGATCCTCCGGGTAAGGGAAAGGAAGGGAATTGATTGTGAGGAGGGGGAAATTCCTGACACGGTGAACCTCCGCACAATTCAACAATGAGCCTGAAGTTCTTAACATCCTGATCACAAAAATTCGGATCCGTCTGAACCGTAATCATACCGCTAAGCGGATCATGAGTAATACTACTAAATGTACGGGGATTTTGATTTTCCGGCTTGTTTACCAAGTTTAATAAAGCCAAGTAAACGGCATGCGACAAGGGCATTCCATTAGAAACCCACGTATCTGTTAACTCATCTGAACACATTGATTTCCATTCGGTTGATTCCCCTTGAGGCGGTAAGATTAACTTCACCTTGATCTTGGGCGGATTAGTTTTACAATCCAAGGGAACGGGAGGCAACTTGATGATAAAACTGGTTTGTACCGGACCTCGGGACTCTACTTTGCGCGTGGTTTCCGGACTGCAACACCTATACTCTCGATCTTGCTCATTCAAAAACAATTCGTTGCCACCATTGATCCCTACCTTAAAAGATAGAAAGCCAGCCTTTGGGGTTGGTCCTTTCTCACTACAAATCAGACTTTGAGGATTATTCGACCATTTTAATTTATACCTGATCTTGTGAGGTTTTTTATCTAAACCTGCTTTTAAGCTATAGCCACCACAAATCGTATTACCTAAATATGCCGCATAATTTTTGGTAATTCTGCTGAGGCAATACCCTTGACTCGGATTACCCAAACATATTCCCAATTTATTCAATCGTGTTGCAGGAATGATATCTTCATTAAGCGGATAACTACGGAAATCAATATTCCTGCAAGGAAGTAGATTTCCATGAAGAACATTGACCCCAACCTGTTGAGTTTCGGTCTTAAAGGTGGGATCAAAATACTTAACAGCGGTGAGACAAGTTAGATTTACACCTGCTCTATCCAATGTTAGATATTCTATGTCCGAAGCATTTATCGCATCCGGCGAACAGGTAGTAATAACAGACGTTTGCGGGGAACAATCCGTCAGTTGGGGTTGATCCAAAGTAGTGGTGGATTTACAACATACATTAATCTTCGGGCTGATCACTTCGCATTCGCAAAGACGTATCTTGATTTGTAGTTCAATCCCTTTCTTACATTGAACATAAAGATAACTGGTAGCTTCTAAAGGTTGTCCGTCGGGTCCTATGGGCAGCGGACCCGAACCCGGTTCTACTGCCACCATTTTGGTTACGACCTCATTATTAGCGTTACACCAATCGCCGTATAACTCAGAATCCAAACGAATAGTTAATAGATTGTTATCCGTTTTGGTACTTATAACACCGGGCATATCAGCATACGTCTTGGCTATTCTTTCTGCGATAGACCCTCCTCCAGCCATATTTACCGGATCGAAGGCAATATCATCGGCACTCACGTCGCCCGATAATTCAAAGGGAAACGAAACCGAGAGTTGATTACAATTATTACCGTTTAACTGCTGTTCTAAATTGGCGGGCAGCATAAATGAAAAAGAAATACCGCTCGGTTCATCCATATCATCGCAATTACATGCTAAAGGAGGAGCTTGTATTAGATCAATGTCACAGGGGCATGGTTCGAGCGTTGGTATTCTAATAACCTTAACCCCGTCAGGAGTAACTACCGTAATAAATATCACGCCAATGCCGTCAGTAGCTGATTCTCCGTTTGTAGCTTCGCCTCCTCCTACATTCACCATTCTAAATGGATTTAATACATTTCCCGTTCCCAACTCTCCAATGATCGGGATATAACTACCCGGCGGATCGACAGGTGGTGGTTCTTCATCACAAGGTAAAGGATAAGTTAAGTCGGTACTGTTACTTGACCCGGTAAATACCGTTGTATTCTGATGGGTTAAGGTATTAACGGAGTTATAAATATCGGTACCATTCCCACCCTGATAGGATGAGACTCGGGTTGTTGTCCCGTCTAAGCTGATTCGGGCATAAAAAGCATCCGTTGCGCCGCCACCATAGGTGTTTTGAGCGGCATTCACCAAGGGAAAAAGGCTGGTACTGGTTGTGGATCCGCAAAAAGTAAAACCGGTAGTGTCTACTTTCAAATCCCGAATCACCTCATCTCCGCTACCGCCAAAATAGGTCATCCATTGGGTTTGCCCGCTATTCACATCCATTTGGGCTAAAAACAGCTCTTGCCCCCCTTGATTTTGACTTTGTAAAGCATTCTGGCTGATCGGTAGATCGGTACTGTTCGTTGCTCCGCCCACGCCCAGGATATTATTCGATCCGTAATGAATCGTGTTCAATTCATCCGGTCCGCTGCCCCCGACGTAGCGCGCCCATTGGGGAAATCCCGATCCGTTCATTTGCGCTAAAAATCCATCTTGTCCCCCTGCAGGACTATTGGTCGTCGTCGGTAAATTGGAACTGCTCGTACCGCCTACAACCAATATAGAACCACCGGGCAGAGTAAGCATTCGGTTGATTTGTTCTGTTCCGTTTCCTCCGTAATAAGTAGACCAATTCAGGATACCGTTCGAAGCCGTTTGAAAAACGACAGCATCCGAAGAACCGGCTAACGTATTTTGATAGGGGAATTTAACCGGAAAATCAGCACTATTGGAGCTACCGCCAATGGTCACATTCCCGTTTGCATCCACAGCTATCGCTTTGGCTTCATCGGCACCCGTACCCCCCAAAAACAAATCCCACAGTAAAGTCCCGCTGCTGTCAAATTTAGCTACAAAAGCATCTTTAGCCCCCAAGACGGTAGTAGGCATACCTGCTGTGGATAATAAAGATGGACTCAGATAACCGGCCAGATACTTATTATTTTGCCCATCTATCAGAAAGGCCTCTAAGTGTTCATCATCATTAACGTCATAAACAATAGGCGTGCTGATTTGCGGGTCAATGATTAAATCCCGATTGGTATCATAAGTCCCGAAACTGAAGGTTACCGTCGTGTCCGAACAGCTGTACTGACAACTGACCGAATCCACCTGGGGTGAATTCTGAATCGGCTGGTAAGTATAGGGACGATGCTCTATAATGGTACCTAAAGGTGAACCGATGGCTAATTCACCACTTAAACGACAGGTTACCGAGGAAGCATAGGCATATTTTAATCGGATCAAGGCCGGATTACCGCCGGGATGAACGATAAAATCATACTTCAGATTCTGTCCCGATGAATCCGTATAAATGACCCAGTCTATATTGGGATAGATATTGGTATATTTAACTTTCCGATAGTTGGGAATGTTCGTTATCCCATTAATATAGGCCGGGTGGTAAAAATGCGACTTATGAAACTCTGCATCTAAACCTTGAACCATCGCATTGGTATCGCAGCCCTCCAGCAATAATTCGAGTCGATAAAGCACTAACGTATCCCCGCCCTCAGGACGACGCAGCACGTAACGCATTCCCCCTTTTCGTAAAAAAACCTCATAATGAGCTAAGCTGATCTTGTAGAGAGTTTGATCGCAAACCTGATTATTCGTTTTTAGCACCTGACCTTGATTCGGGCTAAAAAAATGCTGATGATAGCTTTGTTGGGCCGAAACACTCAGTACCGACATTAAAAGGATCAACCCGAAAAATACTCCCTTCAATAAAGAACGAAAGCTAAGATTGGATAAATAATGGTCTAATGATTTCATGATCTAAACTCCTTAGTCGCAATTGGGTGAACAAGGTCTTTCACTGCCAATCACTACATTATTAAACTCAAAACAACATTGTGCACCATCCCCGCCATCCACCACCACCAAATATTCCCCGTTTTCTATTTGGGCAAGATGAAGGGAAACAGTTCCGGTGCCTTTCGCACAGCCCAGATAATAGTCTTGCTGGACGGATGCGTTAACATTTCCGCTATTCATACGATCACAGAGATCACAATTCTTTCCCCCTGCACAGGCAACACAAGTTCTGCATTTCCGATACATACCAAGATACAAGTTTCCGTTTCCTTCCCGGCATTGAATCGCATTCACTTCCAAAACAAAGGGTCTGGGGGTTGCATCCGTTACCGTATATTTAAAGAAAACGGCATTGGAAATCTTACCCCAACTACAATTATTTCCTGAGTTGGGCGGTGCCGGCCAACATTGACGACAAGGTGAATTGCAATTACTGTATCGAATCCCGTTTTGAAGGGGGATGGACTTCAAACAATTAGCATTATTGCCCTGGTTGGTATATTCACATTTTACGCCCGGACTGCATTCCTTTTCATTGGTTTGGGGCGGTTGGCCTATATCGGGATAAGAAATAACCGGAGACTTGATTACATCGCCTAAACTTCTTATCGAAGTCACATTCAAGGTAAAGTTAGCCGTCAGATTATTGTTTTGTTCCCCGACCCGAAGCCAGAGGTTCTCACCTGCTGTCAGGTTATTAACAGTCGTATTGTAATTGTTATTGGTTGTCGCACTCCAGCAGAGGTGAGGTGTTAAATTACCAGAATCGGTACCCCGGTATAGACAGGGAATCGCTGCGTGGGTATTATTAGTCGGAACAATATTAAAGTTCAAAGCATCCACGGCATCCGGCACCACCATCCGTGCCCAGCGATCCGGTGTACCGGTATTCCAGCCGTTACAACCCGGAACCGGTAAAACCGCGGACCCCGTAGCATTGGACATCGAAACGATGGTCGTCAAATTGATCGGTACGGAAGGATAAGGATTAATACTCAAGATCGGAGCTGTTTCCGGCGTGGCTGAAAATGTTACGTTGGTAGCACTCGGTTGAAAATAATGATGTCTGATCGGAGTAGCCATTGCTTGTGCCGAACCGATCCCCAAAGCCACTTTACCATTCGGATAAACCGTTAATCCATGACTCACATCCTTTTGAGCAGTTCCGGTATAGGAAGAAAAAGCTAAAGTATCCGCAGGACTTAACTGAAACAAAAAGCCGTCCATGCTACCCGATAAGGTAGGCTGATAGGCATTTCGAGTGGTCAAATCCGTACTTCCGGTACTGCCGATCCCATATATATGGCGATTCCAATCCGAACGGATTTCTGAAATACCGTCATACCCGGTACCTCCGTAGTAACTCGATAACTGCAAAACATGAAGCGGTAAGGATAAGCGGGCAATAAATCCATCCGAGCCGCCTCCCCCAAACGTAGGCCTAAAAGCATTAGCCAACGGCAGATTATAACTTTTGGTATTTCCGCCTACAGAAACGCTAGTCAAATCAGGAGCGATTTCAACAGATCGAACAACCTCCCCTGCTGTACCACCTAAATAGGTACTGCGTTGCAGTTCACCGTTCAAATCATAGCGAACGACAAAACCATCGAATTGTCCGTTGCATTGGGGTTGATAGCCTGTCGCGGAAGCCGGTAAACAGGGACTGCTGGATTTTCCGACCATCACCAAGTGGGTATCCCGCACAGAAACGTCGTAGGCTTCCGTATGGGCGGAATCTCCGAAAGTATGCAACCATTCCGGCTGACCGCTGGGATCGTATTTGGCTATAAACGCATTGGAGGGATGGGCGATCGAATCGGGAAATAAACATACCGGATGAACCGACTCGTAACCCGAAACGTAAACATTGGCACTATCGTCAACGGCACATCCTCGGATGCCGTTAAAAGTATTGGCGGTAACCGTTCTGGACCAAAGACGTTTCCCATCCGCATCCAAAGTATAAAGCAAACCGTTTTGCCCTCCGGTTTGAACGTTCGTTTGAGGAAGACTGACCGGAATATTCGTGCTTTGGGTATAGCCGGCAACATAGGATTCATTACCCGAACCGATGGCTAAGGCAAACCCCTGCTCCCGATCCCCGCCGCCGTAATAAGATTGCCACAACGGTTTCTGGTCGTGTCCGGATAAATATTTCACCACCTTCACATCGCCGGTCAAGCGTTTATGAACTTCCCCCGTCTGCTCCGGTAAGAGATCGGCCGCCTGTAAAGAGTTAAATACAGCTAGCAGATTGCCTTGGTGATCAAAATCCATCGCTTGAATCTGCTCTAAATTCGCTAAAGTGCTTTGTGCTGCCGTGCGCCATTTGAGCGCATACGATAAAATCAGGTCTTTTTGGTTGCTGAAACTTAAGGTATTGAACTGAAACACATTATTCACCAATACCGGTTCTACATCTACCGCCTGCTTGAAATAAAAGTTACCCGGTTGGTAGGCATACAAATTAGCGTGCTCGACAACCCCTAACTTGGAGCGAATTTGGTAATGTCCATTGCTCAGGGGATCAATGCTTTCTGCTCCTGCATACCGAAATTGAATTTGTCCGGGGTCAGCCCCGCGATTCACCACAAAATCAAAAGAGAATTCTTTTTGCTCCCGATCCACTTTCACCAACCAATCAATCCCCGGATAAACATCCCGAAGCCGAAGCGTTCCGTAACTTTTCACATCGGTTAGCCCGTTGGCTCCTGTTTGCGGTAAATAATAATGACTAGGCATCGCTAAAGTATCCAACCAATCAACGGTCGGATTCGGGTTAGCCCCTACCAATTCTAAATCCAAGCGGGATAAACGCAGATGCCCTTCCGGCAGATATTGCTCTAAGGGATGCAGGGATGACCGATACAAACTACTATCCTCCACAAAAGTATGAAAGACCAAGTGGAGTTTCGTGGGTTGAACAAAAATACTAATTTGCGAAGCATCCGCTCGGGCGATTGTCTGATTGCTCGGGTTACCGGCTACGGTTGCAACTTGACCTGCATTGGCTACCAAGCCTTCAAAAACCGGTCGGGCATCCTGATAACTGACTGCCAGTGCATTCGGATCAACGGTACGAAATAGATAAATGTTGGACCAAGCTGAATGGGCATTGGTACAATTCGTTCGGATTTGAAATTCATAGGCACTGGCGGGTTGTAGATTAGCAATAATCCGTTCCGTTCCTGCCAAATTATTCAGGTTAGTCCAAGTGGGATTCCCCTGTAACCGCCAGCGCAAATGATAAGAACTCGCCGGTAAGATGGGGGTCCAAATCAGTTTTATCTCATTCGAATAAAGGTATTGATAACTCAAAATCGGCGGTGGCGGACAATCATTCAACGTAACCGACAGGGTATCCGACCAAGCCGAATAAGCTCCGTCACAATCCGTTCGTATCCGAAACTGATAACTCACTCCGGGAGCTAAATTACGAATGATGTAATTCGTAAGATTATTCGCCACATTTCGACTTTGCCAGCTGTTATTGTCCGAGCGTTTCCAGCGAATTTGGTAGCCTTGTGCTCCCTGAACCGTCGTCCAATTCAAGCGTACCGAACTGAAAGTAATACTATCGGTACTAAAGTTAAAAGGTAGCTGACAGCTATTCGTTTGAACGGTCAACGTATCGGTCCAAACCGAATATTCATCCATGCATCTGGACCGTACCCGAAATTGATAATCAAACCCCGGTTGTAAGTTATTCACCCAACGGAACGTATCTATTACGTTGCTAACAGTAGTCCATGATGGACTACCCAATCTGCGATAAGAAACTTGGTAAGTGGTAGCCTGCCCTCCACGATTCCAGCGCAGAAATATCCGACCGTTTGCAATTGTATCCGCCCTTAAAGCGGTCGGAGGATTGCAAAAGAGGGTCGAGGCTGTCAAGGTATCTCCCCAAGCAGACTGGCCGTCGCCGCAAAGTGCTTTAATCATCCATTGGTAGGTCGTTCCCGGGGTAAGATTGGACAATAAACGAAAAGTATCCTGAATATTATTGATCGTATTCCAGTTAGGCTGACTGATATTGCGCCACCGCAGTTGGTATTCATCCGCGCGTCCGACCGTTTGCCAACGCAAGCGAATTCCCCCGAAACCGATGCTGTCCGCCACCAGATTAATTGGTATCGGACATTCCAAAGTCCGCGTACTCAAGGTATTACTCCAGCCCGAATATTCGTTTCCGCATTCCGAACGCACCATGACTTCATAGGGTGTATCCTGAGTCAAGTTATGAACGCGGTAAAAAGTATCCTGAATATTATTGACTGTCTGCCAGTTTTGTTGTCCCTGTAACCGCCACCGCAATTGATAATAGTTTGCTGAGGGAACAGGAAACCAGCGAACACGAATACTCGCATACGCAACACTGTCCACCACAAAATTTTGCGGAGTATTACAAGCAGACGTAGTTGCTGTAACCCCGGAAGACCAAGCAGAATAGGCATTTGTTCCGCAACGAGAGCGAACCATGAATTCATAAGTGATGCCCGGATTCAAATTATTCACCAAGCGTACCGTATCTGCAATATTATTAATCGTATTCCAATTCTGATTTCC
>Ga0058866_1068298_pt1 | contig 24595 bp, 21 predicted proteins | sample TNRReaAerobicRNA_3_FD_61084 | JGI IMG/M metagenome (GOLD analysis project Ga0058866, IMG submission 61084) | Wastewater treatment Type I Accumulibacter community from EBPR Bioreactor in Madison, WI, USA - TNR Reactor, Time D- 0min-Aerobic_ RNA... | ecosystem: Engineered > Bioreactor > EBPR >...
ATGATCACATCTCCGGTATTCATTGATGGGAAAAGTTCATGATGCACTATGTATCTCGAAAAGCCATCTATAACCGTAATCAAAAATAAGAAAGAGTAGTGAAACTTTACATATTTGATGTCTGTATGCCAGTGTTGATTTACTGCCTCAGGTTGCTGAAAGCCACTCCCTTTACATGCTGTCTTCTTTACATTATTGTACCGGTTAAGGATGTTTTCCTTCTTAAGCACTCTGTAAACCGTCGATGGTGACGCAAAAGCAACATTTTCATCTATCATCATGTAAGTCAGTCGCCTGTAGCCTTCTCCCGGATGTTCCATTGCATAAGATATGATATCAAGCTTCTCGTCACTTGTCAACCAGGTACAGGGAGGTTTTCTTGTGCGCATAATTCGCTGCATGCCAAACTGACTCTCCCATTTATAGAATGTGCTAATACCTACTCCTGATGAAGCTATGAGAACCAACTGGGCAACTTTGTACTGATCACTGATTCTTTTTACCGTTGTCAATATCTCATCTCTTATCGCAGGAGGTACCCATTTACCCTTTACATTTCTCCATTGATGTTTTTTTTTTAATTCCATTAACTCCATCGCCAAACCGGTGATCGCTATCTCACGGTTTTGAAGTTTCCTCTGGAGTAAGGCTACTTCTTTATCCTGTTTGTCACCCGGTTTTCTTCCAACAGGTGCGCTAAATGTCTCTAATGCTCCTTCAAATAGACGTTTTTTCCACTGAAGAATTACAGGTACCGGAATATCGTACTTCCTGGAAGCATCTGATACTTTCAGACCACCCTCCATTATTTCTCTTAATATTTCTACCTTCTTTGCCGCTGTATATGTGGTTCTTTTTGACATTTTAGGAATCTCCAAATTTATTTAATTAAATTTATGAAATTCTACTTTCTTATGAACCTTAACAAAATAGAGAGCGGACACACCCAAACATGCTGCTTCTGCAGCCATAGTAGCCCCCTCACCAATATAACATATTACATTACATAGCATTTTGATGAATCTCACCTGGATGAAACTTTGCACGAACACCTTCATTTACATCTATTCATTGAGAAGTTATTTGTAACTTCGCAATGACATAATCTACCTTCCAACTAGAGGATGAGGAGTCAACATTAAAATCATGCGTTGCATCGAACAGAATCTTTCGACTAATAAAATACTTAGTGCGTTTTGAATCCTTAATTATCTCGAAATAATCACGATGGAGATAAGACAATTCCATAAAAAAATCAACAAACACCTGTTTAGCCGAGAACTTCTATTTGAAACATGTAGGAGTTATAATGAGCGTTGCGACCCTCTAATACAAAGCATGGTTTAGTCTGTTGTGTTCTGTATCATCCAGTATTATTGCAGGTCGATTAAATAAACACGGACAAAATGCGACCGGAAAAGAAGCAAAACCCATAAATAAATCCGGTTTCACTCTTAAGGATTGTCTGATATTAAACAGGGTGGCAGAGAGTTGACAAAATGGCTTAAAGATCAACTTTTTAGGCCTTGAATTTCGGGGTATAAAATCAATTTTGTGAAATTCAAGTAATCCGATTATTGTTTCATATTTTCGCGCTATAGCAGTCGAGCTCATTGCTTTTTCCTTAAGGATTGAGATGAGATTACGAAAATAATAAACATGTGCTGGATGATTGATGTCAATCAATATCTTCATTGATTCTCTTTGTTTGATGTTTGCATATTTCTTTAAGTTTTTCTTTAGAATAATTTTGAAAGCAAAGTTTTTTCACTGTTAAGTTTACATTCTATTAAATTAGATTTAATCGTTTATGTCAATCAATAATTCCATTATTGAGTTTTTGTAGCATTATACCGAACCAAAATTAACAAGTATCCCATTTAGAGCGTTGACCACAATAGAGCTCTCTTTTGTAAATCGTGAAACCGGGTTATATTGATCGGACCTCCAATCCTAGTGCACACCTGATACTTGGTAACAAAAGACACGCTCCGAAGGTCTGAAAATCCCAGAATTAACCTCACACAACAATGAGTTATTCCTCGCTCAGTTTAAAGAATGAACAATTTGGCATTTATCCAGTAAATAGATTGCCGAATGGATTTTCTTAGCTATAAGAAAATCACCGCGCCCTATTAGCTTTTATCGATCTACTAAATTTTTAGAGATATGCATATGGCATAGATGGTTTATATTGATTAATAGATTCAAACCACAAACTCCCTGAACCAGATTTCCAAATTTATTACTTTCCATATCTCTTTACTAAAATCTTTCTCTTTTCTCAAATGTGTGTCAAACATTTTTAAAAATGTATTGGAGTCAATAATTCCATTATCCTCTAAAATCCCACCCGGAACATTTTCCCTAATGTACTTGATAAAAGGCTCCGTTCTGAACCACTCTGCTTGAGGAGTTCCAAAACCCATTTTATCTTTCCGTTTTCGGATCATTTCAGGAAGTATACCCTTCATTGCTTCTCTTAAAATATACTTTGTCCAACCATTTTTTATAAAACTCCCCGAATTAGAAGCAAGAGTTTTCTCAACTAAACGGTAATCGAGAAAAGGTACCCTGGATTCAAGAGAAAAAAACATTGAGTTCCTATCCTCCCATTTTAACAAATGTTCCAGTTTGAATTCAAAATGGTCTATCAATGCTTCGCGAAGGCTTTTAGAGCCATAAATGTTATCAGAAACATTGTTGTATGCAGAATGTTGAGATATGAATGAATTTCTGAGGAAATTTTTTTCTTTTATTCGTATATTTGTCCGAATGCCAGAAGGCGCAAGGAAAAACAAAAAGGTCTTCAGAGCATAAAAAGATCGGTGTACCAAACTATAAGACAACAATTCTCCAAATAGTTTGAACAACCTAAATTGTTGTAGCAATTCCTTAAAGAAAACACCATAAAAATAATGATATCCTGCAAGACTCTCATCAGCACCCTGTCCATCCAAAGTAACGACTACATTTCCTTTCGCCAGTTCCATAACTTTAAATTGAGCGTATGGACCTGTCGCAGGAACAGGTTCACCATGTGCTACCACAAAACTACTCATATCATAGAACAAAGTTTCGGCTGATGGGTGGATAAAAAACATATTTTTGAGATTTGCGCTATATTCATTAATAAACTCGGATTCATCTCCATAACTCCCTTTTTCATAAACAGCAGAGAAAGTATTTAAATCCGACTTGTTAAAATCCTCTAACAAAACAGAGACAATACTTGAAGAATCCAATCCTCCACTTAAACACACTCCGACTGGTACATCACTTCTTAATCGAAGTCCGATTGCTGAAGAAAACAAATCTCTATATTCACTTGAATCTTTGAAGCCTTCCGCCTGTTCAACTCTTCTTCGCAGATCATACCATTTTGAGAGACTTATATTATTTTCCTTAATTTTAAGAGTATGCCCGTGTTGAAGTTTTTTGATTCCTTCGAAGAAAGTGAGTTCAGTTTGATCCGTTCGGTTAAAAACCAAATAATCAAAAATCACCTGATTATTCGGCTGTGGTTTATTATCGAGAATTTTCAGAATTGGAGGGATTTCAGACGCAAAAATGAACTGTTCATCATCCAAATAATAATAGAATGGTTTAACACCGTATCGATCACGGGAAATGAAGATATTTTTGGTTTGTGTATCATAAATACAAAATGCCCACATTCCATTAAATTTGTCGAGACAACCCTCCCCCCACTCAATATAGGATTTGAGTATCACTTCTGTATCAGTATTGGACTGAAAAGAGTAACCTTCTTTTACAAGCTCTTCTTTAATTTCAATAAAGTTATACACTTCTCCGTTGTGGATAATAACATATCTTTCAGAAGCATCAAACATTGGTTGATGACCAAGAGGAGATAAATCAAGAATACTTAAGCGTACAAACCCAAGTCCCACATTTCCGTCAATAAATACACCTTCATCGTCCGGTCCGCGATGCTTCATATTGGCCATCATGGTTCGGATTTTGGTTTCCTCAACATGATCGTGTTTAAATTTTATAATTCCACAAATACCGCACATTTATTTTTCTCTTAAAACTCTAGTGTATACATTAATTATTTTTTCTGCAATTGTCTCAGAATCAATTCCCAACTCAAGAATGCGCTCCCTCCCGGTGGTCCTAGCGTATGATGAAGAATAATCAAGAGCTTTTTTAATTTTTTCTCCAAATTCTGTAACCTCAAATGAGCTAAAATAACATCCTTCGATGCCCCCCATGACCCACTCGACATCTCCAACTTTTGTAGAAACAATTGGACAATTGCATGCCATTGCTTCTTTTATCACATTCGGAGAACCTTCGTGATAAGAAGTAAGTATCAAACAGTTCGCCGAATTATATAGTAAGTTTAATTCCGCTTGCGTTTTATTTTTTAATTCCAATAATTCACAATCCTGGTTTGCCAAAATTTTCATCGCCTGCTCTGCAAGCGGAAAGTTTTTTTCTTGTCTATCCTTTGAGGAGGCAAATAAAATAAGCGCTTTTTTATTATCTAATCCCAATATATTCCTGGCATTTTTTTTATCAACCGGATAGAAAACTTTAAAATCCACACCGTTAGGAATAACTGCATATTTGGTGGTTCTACATAAACTCTTCGCATGTTTATGAGACTTAACAATGACATAATCGTAAAAATATGCTGCACAAAATTTATTTATGTACACCATTATTTTGCTGAATAGCGTGTATTTACCAGCCTTCACCGAACCGGATAAATCATCACCCATAAACGACACAATAAGCTTTTGATTCTTTTTTGCCATTGCACCAACAATACCACACAGCCCATAATGTGCATGAATAATATCATATTTTTCAGATAAACAGTTGTTTATTTTGCCAATGGATTTTAGATAACCAAAAAGACCTTTTTCAGTGATATAAAAAGAATCTACGGTTATACCTATGTCCCTTAGACTACGGGCCTGATTATCTGCCAGAATATTTACCCTTCGGCCTTTATTACCACTACTAACAAAAAGAACTTTCATATTAGCAATCAACCAGGAAACGATCTAAAACAGAAAGAGTCCAAATAAAATTTCCCGAATCTCTTGTACCATTTTTGTTGTCGGTAACTATTTTATTAATGGTTTTTAAATCCAGTAATCTCGATAGATTCGTAAGCTTTGCATTAACATCGATAGTATCATCCTTAAACCATTCACGCAGAGGCACACCAAAACCTTTCTTTTTTGCAACTTTTACGCGATAAGGTAATTTTTTTCCGGTGGTGTTTTTAAGAATTGCTTTACGCTTCCAGCCCAATAATTTTTCCCTTTTGTCAACTTTAACCATAAACTCAATAAGGCGATAATCCAAAAATGGAGCGCGACTCTCTAAAGAATTAGCCATCGTCATTCTATCGACTTTCACAAGATAATCGTCCGGCAGATCATATTTAATATTAAGATACATCAATTTGTAAAAATCATCTTGATAAGGAATCGTACTGAATATTTGCTCAAAATAATCAGTGACATGAATCACATCCTTCATATTATTAGTTAAATTGAGAATTTCTAAAAAGGGAGCATAACATCTTTTGAGAATCATTCTATCCGCCAATGGGATAGAAGCCGTTTCCAGGACATTAACAACTCTATTCCATTTATATTTATTCTTACCCCGCGCTAAACCAGAGCAAAAGTAAGCTGACTTTAAAAATGTATTCTTCAGAGAACTCGGAAATGAATTATACAAATCTGAGAATTTAATCCCCTGATATGAGCTATAACCGGACAATAATTCATCACCACCATCACCCGTTAAGACCATTTTTACATATTCTTTTGCGTATTTAGCAACCTCATAAGTTGCTATTGCAGAACTATCACCGAAAGGTTCATCAAAGGACTTGAAACACCTCTCAAGCGCCTCCCAAACACTGGCTGGATTTACTGAGCCTAAATGATGGTTGGTCTTAAATTTGTCTGCTACAAGTTGGGCTAAAAAGGACTCATCAAAAACTTTATCAGGAAATCCTATTGTAAAGGTATTTACAAGACCGGAAGATATTTTCGACATTGCAGCAACAATAGTAGATGAATCTAAACCTCCGCTTAAAAAAGCTCCAAAAGGAACATCACTTCTCATCCTGATTTTTACCGAATCTTGAAATAGATAAGAGTATTCTTCGTATATTTTTGATCTATCCCTTAGCATCTCATTTTCATCTAAAGATGGTAAATCCCAATATTTAGTTTCTGAGATTATTTTGTTAGAAATGGTAATGAAATGTCCAGGTTTGAGTTTGTATATATTTTTATAAAAAGTGTCTGGCCCCGGTATATTTGTCATTACCAAGTAAACTTCAATTAGCTCTAACCTCTTACTTTTTTCAATTCCATATGCAAATATTGCCTTCATTTCCGATGCAAAGACAAATGATGTTTCATCATGGTAGAAAAACAATGGCTTTTCACCTATCCTGTCTCTCGACAAAAATAAAGTCTCTTTTCTATTATCCCACAAAGCAAATGCCCACATCCCATTAAACTTTTTTTGACAATCAATTCCCCATTCTTCGTACGAACGAATTATCACTTCTGTATCAGACGATGTATGAAATCGATGCCCTTTTCGAATAAGTTCGTTTTTTAGCTCGATATAATTATATATTTCACCATTAAAAACCAAAACGATACTTTTGTCATCATTGAACATGGGTTGGGAACCAGTCTCTGAATCAATGATTACCAGTCTTCTATGGCCGAGACCAATATTACCGTTTATGAAAAATCCTTCTCCATCAGGACCCCGATGAATAATAGAATCGGTCATTCTCCGTAATTTATGAGAATCAACAACATTAGATTTATCAAAGTTAAGCATTCCTGCAATTCCACACATAATTTAACCTTTAAAAATGTTAAAATTCTTGATTTTGTCGTGAGCAAACACGAACCGATTAAATGAAGTCGCTAATTGTGATATTAGGAAGTCTAATTTGAACATAAATGGAATTCTATAATTTTGTAAAACTTTTGAAAAAAACTAAAACAAGACATATCCAAATTATTATGAGTAGAATTGGCCATTGTAAAAATGATTTGTACACGCAGGTTTTATAATTCTTGATATAATGTCAAGAATTTTTTGCCCATTTCAAAAACATTATGCTTTTGCATAAACATTTTATTACCTCTTTAGTAACTGCCTCGAGAAAGATTTCATGTGTTATAAGACAATCACGCCCCATACCTGATAAATTTTCATGGTGTACCCAGTTTGGTTTCAACAGAACCGTCATTCCCGATTCAATAATGTCTTTCAATGGTGCATTAATATCAACATTCCCAAGACCGGCAGATAGCAGTGACTCACGAATCAGATCAGTGACATATTCGTTTTGATAGCCGTAATTTAAAATATCATACCTATTGTCAAGGAATGAAATTCCAACTTTATTATTGTTCAACATATGAATTGCCTTTGATAAAATTAAAATGTTCAATGAAGTAACCCAAAATAAAACTTTTCCTTTTAATTACCTTATTGCAACAAAGTTTACCGCATTTTTGATGAGCGAAAGGCCAATTGCTTGCAGGACAAAGATAGTTGGTCATTTAGCAAGGGTATGATTTGTGACAAATTCTCCGATGACCGATTCAATTTGATTCATGAAAACCACTGAATCTCTCAAAAAAATCTAGCATTCGGCCACTTTGGAATTTATAGCCAAACACATTAACAAGTTTTGATTCTCAATTTATAATCCCTCTACCTTGAATTTGAATATAATTCCAAAATATAATTACTGGAACCAAAAGAATAAGATATAACAAATAATATTGAAGACTTTTTTTGGGGAGATTAGTTAAAGCTATGGCTGCAAAGATCAATGTAAAAGGAATCGTTGGCAATTGGTATCGGGTAGATGTAAATAATCCAGCAAGAGCAAGGACATACCAGTAACTAAATGTAAAAATGAATAATGGGAATGAACTCTTTAACCTTTTCTTCACAAGAAAAAACATGCCAATTATTGAAAAAAAAGCTAAACAATTCTTCAAAAACAAACCACCAGAGAAATACCATTTCCCATGAATATTATATTCATTATATTCTACTGGAATTTCCACATAACTGGGCAATGGTGCAATTGCTACGCTTGCAATACTCAAAGGCACTGAAAGTATATTTGCTATGCTCTGTCCCCTAGACAAAAATTGTTGTTGACTGGCCTCAAAGGCTGTGGATCGATCTTGTACCATCCTTATTATCGCATCACCTTCACCTAATGATAAAATCGATAAAAATATTGTCAGCATTAAAATTAATCCCAAAATTAAAGTCTTTATACCTCCTTTCCTTGTAAAAATTATTGATCCAACAAGAGTAACAGTTAAAATTACGGCGATCGCAGATCTGAATGTAAATAATGATACTAAAACGAGTCCTAATAAAATAGCTCCCTTTAAATTTAATTTACCATTCAAGATGAGAATAATTTTCTCTATTGAAATCAATATGAGAAACGTCATTACTATTTCTTTGAGTGTATTACCTGTAAACCAATGGAAAATAGGAAAAAAGGCTACTAAAATGGCTGCCAGTTTGGCTGTTTCCCGATTAGACACATTTATGGTTATTCGAAAAGTTAAAATACCTATAAACCCTAAAAGCATTGCTTGCACAATCTTTAAAAATATCATTGACGGAAAAATAGAATAAACAATTCCAACAAATACAGGGTATCCAAGATCGCTGAGTCCCCAGCTGGGCAATATACCAGTTAAATCGAAATTACCTATCCAAAAATTCTTTGCAAGTTCCAGACCGTCAAAATGATACCCAAATTCATCAGAGGCATCTGGCGAAAAAAATGATTTCGTAACACTGTAAAAATATACTGTCTGAAAAAACAGGTGAATAATATTAGATACAAAAGTAACTCCAAAAAGCTTTCTTTCGAAATCTGAATTATTTACGTTAAAATCTTTTTTAGTGAAATATATAACTATAAAAAAGTAATAAGAAACTGTAAATATTGAGAATATAAAAAAAGCCAGTGTTCACCAAATAATGATTATAAAGGCTTATCAATAAAATAAACACAAAAACAAGTGTAAGTATTGAGTATATCCGAATCTTGCTTAAATAAACCAATCCTTCTTTCATAGACCGCGCAAACCATATTTATTAAAAAACTTCTGCAATAGAAGATGTTTATCATCATTGGAAACTAAAAAATGCCAAGCAAATGCCACTAAGCCGGCCAAAGAAATTGTAAAAGTAATGATGCTTAAAAATAGATCCGTTATTTGCATCTGTAAAAAGGATAAGAAACAGGAAAATAGGATTAAGATGCCTGGTCTGGAATAATTAAACTCAACGCCACTTAACCTAAAAGTATAATAACTCACAATGACAACATTTAATAGACTACCAACTAATATTCCTATCGCAACTCCATGAAGGCCCAAGGGTTTAATAAGTATAAACATCATGAGGCCAGATACAATTAATTGGGACGAACTAATCAGTAAATGAAAATAAGTTTTCTTAGATAGATCGATCCCGATTGATGTTATTCCAGAGAACGATTCTAATAATTTACTTAGAAGCAAGATAAAGATAACGACGACAGCAGATTTGTATTCAGCAGATGCAATAATCTCAATAAGTGCCGGAATTAGGAAAGTGAATAATAAAATGAAAAGAGCAACAAATATTGAATAATAGTTAAATATCTTTCTATAAGTTTGATCACGATCTTTTTCTTTCATAATCGAATAAGCTAATGGACCCCATGACTGCTGAAAGCCTACTATTGCGATTTGAGAGATTTGAGATATTTTATTGCTCACCGCGTAAATACCTAGGTAACCCAATCCCAAATAGGCAACAATTAAAAACCTGTCTAATGCGGGTATAAGAGAAGTAAACAGTTGATTTACAGTAAACGGAAGACCAAACTTTAATTGCGAGAATATGGTATTCATCGAAGACGGTACTTGGAGGTAGTCACGAATAAAGTACAATCCAAGAAAGGCAAACAGAACTGAAGAAAATAATTGTGAATAAAACAAATATTTCAACTGAGGCCCCATTAATATGACCGTCAGAAGAGAAATAAGAATCGTTACAAAAGTTGAACCTGAAGCAATGATTAAAAATTTCTTCCTATTGAAAATCCATTTTAATAAATTTTGGGTAAATCGCACCACAGTAATAAATGGGAGAGACAGCAATAAAACGGACATTTCAAAATTGTGGGTATTTGTATCAAAGTAAAACATTAATACTGTTTCAGAAAATATCCATAATACAAATCCAATTATACTTGATAAGATAAATTCGAACAACAATGTTTGGGATAAAAGCTCTTTTTTTTCCTTTTGTGTAGTTAATTCATAAAAAAAACGTGCGACCGATGAATCTGTTCCTGCCATGATAACAACAAGTGCGAGATTTGAAATTATCAATAATGTATCATAGATTCCAAAATCTTCTTTTGAAAATAATCTAGCCAGGATTGGCAACATAAAAATATGCAAGAATTTGCTTGCTGATGCAACTGAACCATATAAGAGTGAGTCCCTTAACAGAAATTTTATTCTTCCATTAATTGATGCTTGTTGAACTCTATTATATTCTTCATTCATACTTAAAGGTAGTCTTTAGAGATTGTTATTATTAGATCACGATATTTTTCAGCCAGCCGAAGACCGCCATTATCATCAAACCAATTCCTTAACTGAAGCCCTATAGCTCGATATTCCTGCGGATTTTTCTCATAATTTAAGAGATGATCTTTTATCGCATCAGATGTATTCACATTTAAAATTGGTGGGAAAGGGATTTCAGTTTCTGCCTTGAAATGATCAGGGGAGATGTCGACATATTGAAAAAAAGGAACACCTTTTGACATAAATTCCCATCCAGTACCTCCCCACAAAGCTCCACCCAACTCACCACAGCCGATATGAACCCAATCTAAAAGTAATAATATTTCTTTACGTGAAAGTAGTTTTAACCAGATAACTGCATCATCAATACCTAAGCTAGTAATTAGTTCCTTAGAATAAGGGACATCGGGTCCATATTCAACAAGGACAAGAACTGACCGAGACTTAGATTGAACTCTGTATTTTGCAAAACCTTCAATTAAAATATTGTTCGACTTAATATTTTTGGTAAACCATCCCGGTTGATTCTTCCAAATGTGCGAGACATGCGAAAACACCACTAATTCGTAATCTTTCAGAGTATTGACAATAATCTGAATGCCCTTACTTTTATCCCTCATACTCTTCTCTAGATATACCATAGGGATGCCATATCTTAGCACATTGTTATTAAACTTGGAAAGAATCATTTGAGTCTCGCCTGATAAAGCAGATGCAAATAATGTGGAGTGGGTCAGCCCTTTTCTTTGAATAAACTTTAAGACATTTCCCAGAAATAATTTTATAATGTTAGCTGTTTTATTGAGATTAAGTCCATCTACATAATAGTCATAAGGTAAAAAAATGTGTAAGATAAGTCCAATTCTAAAAAAGTATCCAGGTGCAAATCCATTCCCAATAAATATATCATAATCTCCGAACTCTTTTAATATTTGTCTTTTTGTTTTGTAGTAAATAGACTTTCCATATGAATCTAACTTTAATTTGTGTATCCGTTTCTCCCACTTCTGAATCTCCCATGTGTCATTATGCGGGGAGAAATGGCTATACTCATTATTGTATAATAATAGATGTGCATCAATTCCGGCATCAACCAGATAACGCATCAACGCGAAATGGTTGTTGTTCATGTTTCCTATTAGAGCAACTCTCATCTCAAGCTCCTAGCTAAGTTCTTCTTGTCCGGGAAATTTACCAACACCCCCATTCCTTTCTTTTGATATACAACTAAGCTCCCTACTGCTACTGCACTGACATTACCTTTTTTTACCACATCGCCAATATGTTGCAAGGAACCAGCTCCACCACTAGCGATTACTGGAATATTAACCGTATTAGCTATTTTTTTGATAATCTCGATATCAAACCCTTCCCAAGTACCATCTCTATCCATCGAAGTAATGAGTAGTTCGCCTGCACCCAAACTTTCAAGTTTAACAGCCCATTCAACTGGATCGAGCTTTGTTTTTTCTTGACCGTCATTAACGAATACTTGATAACCACCAAAAAGAGCTTTTTTAATGTCGATTGAGCCAATAATTGCTTGACTACCAAAATGCTCTGAAAGTTGAGTAATAAATTGCGGATTACGATATCCCTGAGTATTTACCACAACCTTTTCGAAACCGATTGAGAAAATTTTTTTAGCCGTCTCGAAATTTTTAAGCCCTCCACCGTATGACAAAGGCATAAAACATTCATTAGATATTTCTTTGAGTATGCTTAAATTCGGGCCCCTGTTTTCAATTGAAGCTCTGATATCCAGAAAGCAAAGTTCATCGACCTCCAATTCATTAAATATTCTAACAGTATTTACAGGGTCGCCAATGTATCCATATTCATTAAATCTTACTGTCTTCACAAGACTTTGATCAATCAACTGTAAACAAGGAATAACTCTTGTGCGTATCATTACAGTTTCGCGAAATTATTTAAAACTTGCATCCCAAACTTATGACTTTTCTCGGGGTGAAATTGTGCTCCGTAAATATTTCCACTATTTATTGCTGAGTCAAATTCTATTCCGCCATAATTCGTTTTAAGTATAGAGTCGCGATCATCCCTAACTTTTACATAATATGAATGTACAAAATAAAATCTTGACTCTTCCGGTAAATCAGCAATAAATGAGTTAGATTTTACCGATTTAACCAAATTCCAACCCATATGTGGAATTTTTATCTGATTGTTTGGAAAGCAAAATTTAATAGTTTCTGCATCGATCCATCCAAACCCGGGTAATTTACCTTCTTCACTACAATTTGTCAAAAGTTGCATACCGAGACAAATCCCCAAAACAGGTATTTTCTCAATTAATACTTTTTTATCAAGAACTTCTTTTAGCCTTAGCTCTGCTATTCGCTCCATTGCTCTATCGAAAGATCCAACTCCAGGTAATAAAATCTTTTCGGCTAAAGATATTTCTTCAGTATCCGAGGTTATTTCGGCATCTATTTTCAAAAACTTAAACATATTGAGGATAGAGCCAAGATTACCCATACCGTAGTTGACAATAGTAATCATATTAAATTTCGTTTTTTGAAGTAAATTTGATATAAAAACTCATTGGGACTAAATTAGCTTTTGCAAGAAAAAGAAATAGAGGTCGAAGTTTCTCAAATCTTTTTTTATATGTTTTAAAATCTCTAAAACTTTTAGGGGGCAAGTTCATAATTCGATCAAATTCTTTATCATCAATGTCTAATCTTTTTTTAAAGTAATTGAGAAGCTCCTCTTCTAAATGTGGTGGTTCTGAATAAATTTGCAATGCTTCCTCCCTGGATATTTTACCACTCCGAACAGAAGCTGACAAACTATTATTCCTTTGATCTAAGCCAAATTTATTTGGCGTGTAATAACTATGATGGAAGGCAGTCATTCTATTTTCAAGATGATGGCCACCATAATACCGCCAATCGAACTCTTTTTCCAAGAATATACGTGCGTCTTCTTTCGAATAATTCAAATACCAGAAAGGTCGAATTTTTCGAATTCTCTTTATCATTATCCAATAAAGAAATTTTGAAAAACTCATGTTGGGAAATGAACTCATTTTAATTTTACCGAATTTCTTGTGCACATCCATAATATACCCTCCATCGACATAAGCTTTGCTTAAAGGAGATACACCCTCTGCAACAAAAGAATGTCCTTCAAATACATACTTGATTTTGTATTTTGAAGCGGCTCTGTACATCACCTCAGCTAGAGCAATATCCGTGGGTCCATCAATTTCTGGGACACTTGCAAGGAAAAACGATTTGAATATATCATCCGACTCTTTATTAGCACAAACATGAGTATATAAATCAACACCCAATTTCTGTGTAACTTTTCTTATGTTTTCTGTCGCAATTGCTGAGTTCCAAGTATTATCATAATGAACTGCTAAAGGTCTCAAACCATATTGAATTGCTAGATATAACATATAGGACGAGTCAGTACCACCACTAACACCAACGGCAACATCATACTTTTTCCCCTGACCAGCCTTTTTTATTTCATTTACTATTCTTTCAAATTCAATTCTTCCTTTTTCATCGCCCGTTCCATATTGGTTTTTTAGATCATCAACCAACTGACAATAATTGCATACTCCATTTTCGTTAAAAGAAATATTCGCAACTGTTTCATCATAAATACATCGAGTACAAATTCGTACATTTTCTTTAAGTAAATTTTTACCTTTATATTCTATCATTTTAAGTCTCGAATCTTTTTAGCAGGTATACCTGCATAAATGGTATTACTCTCAACATTTCTTGTTACTACAGAACCTGCACCAATTATTGAACCCCTCCCTAATATAATTCCTGGCATCACGACAACATTTGTTCCAATCCACACATCATCTTCAATTATAACTTCTTTTTCGCAAATTAAGTTTTGATTAACATAAGATATTGAAGAGAGCAGAGAATTGTTAGGCGAGGATGCACAAATTATTGTTACATTAGGAGAAATAGCAACCCTTTTCCCAATTTTTAACAATGGAAGGTAATTATCACTTACTATAAAGTTTTGATTGATGACTGTATCTTCTCCAATAGTTACATTCGTCATATCGAAAAATATCTTTCTTGTTTTGTTATCTGGATGATTGGCCCCTAACCACCGTAACAATTTAACTTGCATATTTTTACAATATCTTCTTATTTCATCAGTTTCTAACCTATCCCACTCAAACAATATTTTGTTTACGGTTTTTCTTCTAAACATTTGACTCTTTAACTTCATTTAATTTTGAAAAAGGTAGAACAAAGAAAGAAGAGTAATTTTTTAATAATTCTTCCTTTCTTAATGATAGTATTGATTTAGCATTTATTGTTGAAAAATAGAAATATTTAAAGTCAGTTGTTCCCCATTTTCTTTTGAATTCATATACGCCATCCTGAGTTAACCAAGTACCTCCCCAATTCCAATTTTTATATCCTAGCCTTATTGCATCTTTCATCGCTTCATAAATAGTTAAGCTCAGTGGTTGGCATTCTCTGAATCCAGATTTAATAACCGGTGTAAAATATTCAACCGTTTTATTGAAATATAAATTTAATAATCCAGCAATAGGTTCATTATCTAAATAAGCAGTATAGATAAGATAATCATCACCATAAGAAAAATTTGATTTTAATAAATTAAAAAAACTTTCCGGTTTATATAAACCGTCTATCAATGTCATATTATCTTTATGAGTATCAAACAAAAACTTAAAAGAAGATTCATTATAAGTAGAATCAATTCTGATGTTAAACCCCATACCTTTTCTAATAATATTCCTTGTTTTAGAATGAATTTTACCCATAAGGTCATTTTCATTTTCCGGCAAGAAAGTAATTTGTCCTATTCTTTGATCAATAAAATCACATTTTAGATTAGCTTCATAAAATTCGATATTACTCTCAAAAGGTGAAGTTATTAAAGTACCTGCAACACATTTTTCACTAGTTAACAACTGATAATAAGAGTCAAGAAGAAGTCTTTTAGCTTCAATAGAATCACTATGTGTAATGATTGCCCCATTACTCCCAAAAAAAGGTAAAGAATTTAAAACATTTCCATAAATACTATTACGGTATAACATTAAAGGGAGAGCAGCAATTATAGAATTATTGACTTTTACAATTAGATATCTTTCTTCACAATTTAAAAATTCCTTCAGTAAATTTTTATATTTAACTGAATGATAGAAAAGTGTGTCAGGTTGACTCAGAAGGAAATTGGAATATTCGTTTTCTGAATCTTCTGTTAAAAATTCAATTTTCATAAATTTGCTTTGTGATTTTAACAATTTTTTCAATTTCATATCTTTTCAAAGATGGATAAATCGGGATAGAAATTGTACTATAAAATAATTCTGTTGCAGTATTATAATTTAACTCACTTTTAATATTATATCTGGAATGCAGAAGTTCATCAACTCCCTTTCTAACAGATATTCCATATATCTCAAATTGTTGTTTTATTTTTTCAAAATCACCATTCCATCTTAAGGGGAATCTGAAAAACATAGAGGAAACATTTTTTAATGATTTAGTTAATTCGCTTGGTAGTTTCTGGAAATAATATTTTGCTATCTGTTCTCTTTTTTCAAGCAGTAAAAAATACGATCTAAGCTGTTTAAGTCCAATAATAGCCTGCAAATCGGAAATTGGAAATATTGAGCGGTATTGATCTTTTATAAGATTAACTTTTGAAATTAGATCTTTATTAAAACAAGCAATTGCACCTCCTTCTCCTGTAGTGATGCATTTAGTCGCATGAAATGAATAAAAAGCAAAATCCGAATCAATCCCAATGTCATTTCCTTTTATTTCCTTAGCAAAAGATTGGCAACAATCCTCTATTATTGGGATTCTAAATTTTTTGAAGCTTTTTACATCTGCAAATATTCCAAAAATATGTACTAGTACGATTGCTTTAGTTTTATTTGTTATCAATTTTTCAACATTTGAATCTTCCAGTACCCAATTGTTACCAATATCACTAAAAACTGGTTTTGCACCAGTTAGTAAGATCGCTTCTGCCACAGAGTGACAAACATAAGTCGGCAGTATGATTTCATCGCCTTCTTTTACTCCCAGTATCTTTAAAATAAAATACAAAGCTGATGTTCCTGAGGATGTTAAAAATATCGAGTCAGCTCCAATATAGGACTGCAACTCTTCACAAAATATTTTTTTAACATGTCCTTCTGCAAGGCTTCTATTCACCAATTGATTTTTAACTGAGTTTATAATTTCAGAATTAATGAAGGGTTTTGAATGAGATATCATAATTCTAAAAATTGTTTACACCATTGTTCAAAATTCATTAAACTCCAAATCAACAAGCGGTGATTTATTTTTTGTTCTATATGCTCAATTACAATCTGTTTAATGTATTTACGGGAAATAAATTCACTACTAACTACATTCTTCCCCAGGAGAGTTTCTTTAACATATTGAGCATTTTCCCCCCGATACCAATTTTCATCAGGTGCCGAGAAACCTTGCTTTTTTCTATTTTTAATCACCTCAGGAATATAAGATTCCATCGCTTTCCGTAATACATTTTTACCATCATCATATAACTGATAAGACAAAGGTCTTTTCAAAGCACCGGTTAAATTTTCGTCTAATCTTTTTACTTCTCGAGTTAGATTCCCAAGTTTGAACTTAACAGGAATTCTCTGTGCAAAATCCACAAGATCGTTATCCAAAAAAGGGAAGCGTTCTTCCAGTCCATTTGCCATGGAAAGTTTGTCTCCGACAATCAGCAAGCCAGAAAGAAAGGTTTTTGCTTCAAAATATAAAGAATTTTGAATATGATCTTCAGGAGATGCATACCTAAGTGCATTATTAAATGTAAATACCCTTTCGAAAATTCTTCTGGGTTCGCTAATATCTATTCTCTTGAATGCATCAGGAACAAAAAGTGACGATTTTTCTTCATCCGGTACCAGGCGTTGCCAAAAACCATAATAATTATTAAAAAAATCCTGCTGGTTAAGAGATTGAAAAACGCGATAATATCGCCATGGATAACCTCCGAATAATTCATCTCCTCCGGTACCTTGCAGACAAACCTTAACAAATTTCGAGGCTAATCTACTGATGTAATAATTTGGGTATGACATCCCTACTCTCAAATCCTCAAGGTGCCATACTACCTTTGGTAAAGCCCATCTTAAATCACTGGCATTTATTACTTGTTCAAAATGCTCTGTTTGGAAGGCACTTGCCATCAATTCAGCATCTCTTCGTTCATCATAATTTGCTTCTATTCCTGTGACCGAACTCATATCAAAGCCACATGTAAAAGTGCTCATCCTTGGGATTTGCTGAGATGCTATGGAAGTGATTGAACCGGAATCCATACCCCCTGAAAGATAAGAACCAACAGGCACATCAGCTACCATTTGTCGCACAATAGCTTGCTCAAGAAGCCTTTTAGTCTCTTCTTTTGCATCCTCGAATGACATCTTATTATCCGGTTCACAAAAGCTATAATCCCACCACGCTCTATGTTCCAAAATTTTTGTGTCCCACTTAATCTTCACTGTATTGGCAGCCGGTAACATGTAAACATCTTTAAAAAGAGTTTGATATGTGAATTGGTTCTGAAAAGTGAAATACTCATTCAATGCGTAATAGTTTATTGAAGTGGTATAGGATTGATGAGAAAGTATAGCTTTGATTTCCGAACCAAAAAGAAAAGTATCTGATGTAAAGGCATAATACAATGGTTTTACACCAAACCGGTCTCGGGAAAGCCAAAGTGTTTCTGTCGGCGTATGCCATGCGGCAACTGCAAACATCCCATTAAACATTGGGAAAACAGCAACACCCCATTCCGCCAATCCTTCCACTATTACCTCGGTATCAGTCTCGCTATAAAATCGATGCCCTAAACCCCTTAATTTTTCACGAATTTCCTTAAAATTATAGATGCAACCATTAAACACTACTGTCCATTCACCATTTTTAGAAGTCATCGGCTGACGCCCCCTGTCTGAAGGATCGAGTATAGACAGACGAACATGACCTAATCCAAGATATCGGTCAAGGAAATAGCCATCTCCGTCAGGTCCACGATGTTTGATTGCCGTGAACATCTTTTCGATTTCCTGTTTACTGACAGGTGAACGGTCAAATTTTAATACGCCGGTGATTCCACACATTAGATTTTATAGTTCTTTATTTTTTCGATAATATAATCCTGTTCATCCATACTCATAGCGGGAAATATTGGAAAAGCAATTGAGCAATGATCTGCAATAAAAGCATTCATAAAGTCAGTTGGTCTTATATTATATTTCTTACGGTAGTATTCTAGCATATGGACGGCATGTGTACCAGGTCGAGTGGAAATTCCGTTTACCTGAAGATATTCCATAAATTTATTTCGCTTTTCGTTCACTTCATTTATGTTTGCAGAAGAAATGCGCTCAGGTTCGAACAAACAAACATACGCTTGGAAACCATGTTGAATATGATCGACTATCTTAGGGGTGACTAACCAATCGATTTTTGATAATGCCTCAGTATAAATAGTTGCTATTTCATTTCTACGAGTAAATATCTCATAAGCATTATCCATTTGCGTAGAGCCAATCGATGCCTGAATATCTGTCATACGATAATTAAAACCCATGTAAGGGAACTCCGGAAGCAAATAGGGTTTTGCTCCAAAATGCCTTTGATGGTCTGACATGGTTGCGCCGTGATCGCGCATTGCTCGTATTTTAACGGCAAGTTCATCATTATTTGTTGTCAACATTCCACCTTCCCCTGTGGTGATTGCTTTTCGGGGATGGAAACTAAAACATCCAGTATCCCCAAAATTTCCCACATGTTTTCCTTCTAATCTCGCGGCAAATCCACATGCAGCATCCTCAACGATATAGAGGTTATGTTTTTGTGCAATACTCATAATCTCTTCCATTTCAGCAGGAAGGCCGAAAAGGTGTACAGGAATAATAGCCTTAGTATTGGCTGTTATTAGTCCCTCAATCATAGATACATCAATGTTAAATGTATCCAATCGGATATCACAAAACACCGGCCTAGCCCCTAATGATTCGACAGCATTAGCTGTGGCAATCCAGGTAAAGGCAGGAATGATAACTTCATCACCATTGCCTATTCCAAGAGCTGCTAAAGAAAGATGAAGGGCCGTGGTACAGTTTGAAACAGCAAAAGAGTATTTGGCTCCGGTAAATGTCGACCACTTTTCCTCAAACTCCTTGACAAACGGGCCCTGGACAACCCAGCCAGACTCAAGTGGTTTAAGAATATTGGCTTTTTCTCTGTCAGAGAATATGGTTTTTGAGATTGGGATATTATACACTTAAAAACCTTCCTTCCGCCAGCGGATCAATCTGGAAAGTCCTTCCACAAGATCATACTTGGGCTCAAACCCTAAAAGCGATTTTGCCTTGATATTTGAACCTATTCTATTTTTCACCAAACGACGAGCATCATCTTCACTGTAGGGTTTATAAGTTACCTTTAATTCAGAATTTTTGAGTTGAAGGATAAGATCGCAAAGTTCCCTTATAGATGTCTGCACCTGTGTCCCAACATTGAAAAATTCATCAGTAGCAGATGATTCTGCAGCAAGGACATTAAATCGCGCTACATCTTCCACATAAATAAAGTCATAAGCTTGCGACCCATCACCATTAATTACAGGAGGTTCATTAGCATCAATCTTGTTCAACATTATTGGTATCACGCCTGTATATGCCGCAGTTTGATCCTGGCCTGGTCCATAAACATTCATGTATCTCAATCCAATATAATCGAGTCCATACCTATCAGAAAATGCGCGGCACATTGCCTCACCGGCTATTTTGGTTGCCCCATAGAAGTTTCTATTGTTAAATGGATGCTCTTCAGTCATTGGGATATCGACTGCATCCCCATAAACAGATGCGGAAGAAGAGTAAATCAACTTTTTCACTTTATTGGCCACACAAGCCTCAAGAACATTGAAAGTTCCTTCAATATTAACATGAAAAGCGGTCCGAGGAAAATCTTTGCAGTGTAGCAACCACATTGCAGCCAGGTGAAAGACATAGTCAATCCCATTCATAGCTTCATTCAACAAGTCAGTATCTCGAATATCTCCGCCATTTGGATTAATTTTACACCGTGGGTCGACCAATAAGTGCTTGATATTGTCCATTTTACCTCGGGTAAAGTTATCATATATGATGACCTCCTTAGGATTATGTTTCAATATTTCAGCAACTACGAAGGAGCCGATAAATCCGGCACCACCTATTACAAGAACTCTAGAGTTTTCTAACATCAATATTCAACCTTAACATTAAAGATATTTCCTATAAAATTTATTCCCTCCTCAAACCTAACCCCCACTTCAAACCCCAACTTCTCTTTTATTAGCTCAATTGCTGCGAAAGAGTGTTTTACATCGCCTGGACGGGCGGATTCGTAAATCGGTATTATGTTTTTGTCGAGGATTTTGTTGAGTTCCTCGATGAGTTCGTTTAGTGAGATTCGTTCGTGGCAGGCAATATTCATCACGAGCCCATAGTTGTTCAATTGTTTTGTGGCAGCGAGAAGGTTCGCGTTCACTACATTTGTGACGAATGTAAAATCTCTGCTTTGTGTACCGTCACCGTAAATTATGGGTTGACGGTCTTCTTTCATCGCGGTTATGAATTTTGGGATTACCGCCGAATATTGTGATGTGGGATCCTGATTTGGACCAAACACATTAAAATATCTGAGGGCGATTGTCTCGAGTCCATACAGGCGGTGAAAAACCTTCATATAATATTCACCCGTAAGTTTTGATACTGCATAAGGGGACATCGGGTTTGGTGTCATTCCCTCGTGTTTTGGCAATTCGGGTGTATCGCCGTAAACTGATGAAGAGGAGGCAAAAACCACTCTTCTTACTCCAGATCCGCGCGCAGCGTCTAAGAGATTTAATGTTCCGCCGACATTCACATCGTTTGTTGAGATCGGGTCGTTTATCGATCTGGGAACGGATGGAAGTGCAGCCTGGTGAAGAATAGCTTCAACTCCGCGTACTGCCTGAACCACTGTGTGGTAACTCCGGATATCACCTTCTATAAGTTCGATGTCGTTTTCAAGCCCGAGGAGGTTTCTGCGGCGCCCTGTAGAGAAATTATCGAGTACACGAACGCTGTGCCCTTGTTTCAACAGCTCGAGAACGATGTTTGAGCCGATGAACCCTGCACCACCAGTTACGAGAAACTTCATGCTACCACCAATTCATTTTTATAGTTCCACGGATTACACGGATTTAACACGGATTTCACGGATGGGATATTAAAATTTAAATCATTATTCCCCTCTACTTTTAGGAGAGGGGTCAGGGGTGAGGTGAACTCTGCGACTTCGTGACTCTGTGACTTCGTGACTTCCCTAATCATAAACGCTCATCTACTAATTCTTTATCGAAGAAGGATTTAACATCGTAGAGTACTATGTTTTTCTTTTTCAGGGATGGGACATCAAGCGATTTAAATTCGTCATGTGCGACCGCGAGGATCATTCCGTCGTATTCTGCACTTTGCATTTTATCACATGTTGTGAGTTCCACACCATATTCATGTTTTACTTCTTCAGAGTCTGCGAGAGGATCACATATACTCACTTCACAACCAAATTCTTTTAATTCTCTTATGATATCGATAACTTTTGAGTTACGGATATCGGGACAATTTTCTTTAAATGTTATTCCGAGTACAAGCACTTTGCTACCGTGAATTTTGTAACCCCCTTTTATGAGGAGTTTTACAAACTGGGATGCGATAAATGCCCCCATACCGTCGTTTATTCTGCGACCGGCAAGGATCATTTCGGGGTGGTAGCCAACATTTACTGCTTTGTGAGTGAGGTAATAGGGATCAACTCCGATACAGTGACCACCTACAAGTCCGGGACGGAATGGGAGGAAGTTCCACTTGGTTCCGGCGGCTTCCAACACTTCTACTGTATCGATACCCATTTTGGTGAAGAGCATCGAGAGTTCGTTTACAAATGCGATATTGATGTCGCGCTGTGTGTTTTCAATAACTTTTGCAGCTTCTGCAACCTTAATTGAGGTGGCGAGGTGTGTACCTGCAATAATAACAGTTTTATAAAGTTCATTTACAGCAAAAGCAATTTCAGGTGTGCTTCCGCTTACTACCTTTTTAATTGTGCTTACGCGGTGTTCTTTATCACCGGGATTGATTCTTTCGGGGCTGTAGCCGGCGAAAAAATCTTTGTTAAATTTTAATCCACTCTGTTTTTCGACCACGGGGATGCAATCATCTTCGGTGCAGCCGGGGTAAACAGTGGATTCATAAACAACAATTGCCCCGTGTTTGATGACACTTCCAACTGTTTCACTTGCCTTAATGAGGGGAGTGAGATCTGGAATTTTAAAATCGTCAACAGGAGTCGGTACGGTAACTATATATAGATCAACTTCGTGAAGTTCCTCTTTGTTGTAGGAATATTTCAGGTGGATTGCTTCGCTGAGCTCTTCAGGTTGAACTTCGAGAGTTTTATCTTCGCCTTTTTTGAGTTCTTCAACCCGTTTTGTGTTGATATCGAAGCCGATAACTTTATATTTTTTACCAAATTCGACTGCGAGTGGGAGTCCTACATATCCAAGACCTATAACGCCGATGACGAGTGATCTGTTTTCTATTTTTTGGAGCAGTTGTGTGTTGTAGTCTGACATTTTCAATTAAATTAATTTATTTAGTATGCTAAGTTATAATATTTGAGCATTTTATCAATACCTTTTTCCATGGAAATTTGAGGTTTGAATGTTAAAATATCGTTAATTCGAGAAATTTCACAATAGCTGTGAAGTATATCACCTGAACGAGGAGGGTCATATTTTGGTGTTACGGTTGTTCCGAGCTTCCGGGAGATGATTTTTATCAGGTCGTTCAGGGAGGTTTTTTCGCCACTTCCCAGGTTTAGAGGAGACGCAGAGACCGGGAAAGTCACAGAGTCACGAAGTCTCGAAGTCACACCCTTCGGGTTGGTTTCGAAGTCTCTAAGTAAATCTTGGGATTCTGTGACTCTGTGACTCTGTGACTCCGTGACTCCATAATTTTGTGACTTCGTGACTTCATCTCTCTTTGACTCCGTGACTCCATAATTTTGTGACTTCGTGACTTCTTCCAACGCAAGCTCATGTGCATGGACGAGATCGGAGATATATATAAAATCACGGGTTTGTTCTCCATCGCCGAAGATGGTGGGGGTTCCGCCGTCTTTGATGATACTGAGGAATTTGGGGATTACAGCTGAATATTCGGAAAAGGGGTTTTGCCGCGGACCATATACATTAAAAAAACGGAAGATGACGACTGAGAGTCCAAATGCTGTGTTATAAAACCGACAAAGTTTTTCACCGAGGAGTTTGCTTACTCCGTATGGGGAAAGGGGGTTATCGGGATTTTCCTCGGTGATGGGGAAGGTTTGTGTATCGCCATATACCGCAGATGAGGAGGCAAATGTTACCCGTTTTACTTTGTTTTGATGTGCCGCCTCGAGGACATTTTGTGTGCCCATGAAGTTTACTTCGTAAGTTCCGACAGGATCGTTAAATGATGCAGGAACTGATGCGAGAGCTGCGAGGTGGATTACCGCGTCACATCCTTCCATAACTTCGTTTACGATGGAGGCATTACGGATATCACCTTCCACTATTTTAAGTTTTCCGGCGATATGGGAGAGGTTTTCGCGTTTTCCAGTGAGGAAATTGTCGAGAACCACCACTTCCCACCCTTTGTTTACGAAGTTTTCCGCCATGTGTGAGCCGATGAAGCCGGCCCCGCCTGTTATTAGGAGACGCATATATCAGGATTAGAACACGGATGAGACGGATTTAACGGATTTTCACAGATTGCTTTATTCATCTATCTTGCTTTGCGGTTCAATTCTAATCATTTTTCG
>Ga0058866_1068671_pt1 | contig 18842 bp, 12 predicted proteins | sample TNRReaAerobicRNA_3_FD_61084 | JGI IMG/M metagenome (GOLD analysis project Ga0058866, IMG submission 61084) | Wastewater treatment Type I Accumulibacter community from EBPR Bioreactor in Madison, WI, USA - TNR Reactor, Time D- 0min-Aerobic_ RNA... | ecosystem: Engineered > Bioreactor > EBPR >...
AACGTCCTGCCGGGGATGTCCGAAAGCGCTAAAAGCAGAGCCCTATTGCTCCGTCACGCGACCTTCAGGGTGGGGGATTTTGAAGTGACCAAACGTGGGGGAATTTGACCGGCCAACGGGGCTTGAGAGATTTGATGCAGCCATTTCCGGTGGAATGGGCGGGGCAGAGGTTGCAGTTCGGGATTGGTGGTCGTGCTGGCTGATACCGGAACGATTCGAAGCTGCCTGAAAAGGAGCTTTGGGCTTCCGAGACGTGGGCTACAATCGTGATCAACATCGCCCTCGGCGCCTCAGTCCGGCCACTTCTGGGCGCCAGATAAATCCGATTACACACCGCCCTCAATCTCCATGCCAATCGCAAAAGCTGGTCACGTCATCGCGTCTCTCTCTGATTGGGAGACGTATGCTCCACCGAAGGCCCACTACCACTGGGTCGATGGGAGGAGTGCCAAAGAAGTCGCCCGCGCTTGGCTGGAGGGAGGAGGAACGGCTTTGCCGCCTGAAGTCGCGAGTTCCTTGGCAGCCCACAGTAGCTTTGGCGCGGTTCTATCTTGGGAAGCTGAGCCAGAAGCCAAGCTACGTTTCGACAGCTTCCCCGGTGAGCCGAGGAATAGCGACCTTGTGGTCTATGTGATCGACGCAATCGGTCCCTATCTGCTTGCTGTCGAGGCCAAGGCGGACGAGCCGTACGGAGACGAGGTCTCGAAAACGCTGGCCGATGCACTCGAACGCCGCCTTGGGAACCCGCGGTCGAACGGGGTCGCCCGTGTTGAACAACTGGTTCTTTCCTTGTTCGGTCCGCGCGTCAAAGGCGAGCCACGGCTAGGCGAACTGCGCTACCAACTACTTACCGCCTGCGCTGGGGCGGTGTCTGAGGCAAAGCGAAAGGGATACTCCCGCGCGGTCATGCTCGTGCATGAATTCGTCACGAGTGAGACACAGCCTGGCAACCACAAACGCAATAACTCCGACCTGGCGGCGTTCGTTTATCGGCTTTCGCGAGGACGGACGACGGAGGTGACAGACGGCCGTCTCGTTGGCCCTTTCATCGTGCCGAGTGCTGCCGAGGTGGAACTTTTTATTGGCAAGGTCGTGCGTCGTCTCGGGACGAGCGGTCCCGGATGGCCGGAGGTCTCTCGCCTCCGGTCCTACCCAATCTGAGGGTCGGCATCAAGCAGTTCGGCACGTCAGTGCACCCAACGAAGTGATTGAACACGCCGGTCTCGCGTGCGCAACTACGGTGCTTGGGTAACCCCCCGAAATTCGGCTTGTATTTACAAGAAATATTCTCGGGTGAAGTTGCTATTATCATAGGCTCGCAGCCTTCGGCAAGCGCCAAACTTGGAAAGTTTTAGGCGTAGGTACGTAGCGAGTCGGTCAGGGCGGAGGAAAAAATCGGCTAGCCTGCGGTTCGGTAGATAGCCGGTGTGACGACCGACCGACAGACAGACAGACAGACAGAAGAACAATGAAAGAATAATACGAATATGGCAACGAACGAGATTTTGGTCGTTTTTTCGCAGAATTGGCACGTTTGGACCGTCGGCGCGATTATCGCCATTGTCTCATTCGGATTCGTGTTCCGCTTCATGCTTCCGGCACTGCGCCTTGGCGGAGCGCTCGCGAAAGTCATCAAAGCCATCTCGCAAACCAAGACGAAGGCCGCCGGGATGGCGGTCGATTTGGATGAAATCGCAAGAGAGGCAATGATTGAACCCCGCTTGGCGCATCTTTGGAGCGAATACACCGAGACCCTGCACCCACAACGCGCCGACGATGGCAACGGGCTCATGCGAGTCAAACGCTGGCGGGCGACCGCGCTGTCCGAAATTTTCTTCTCCGAGCACTCCGTGGTCGACTCGCCCCTCAAAACGGAGTTCTACAAGCACGTCCCCGGAATTCTGACCGGCCTCGGCATTATCGGAACGTTTTCCGGCCTGATCCTTGGTCTGATCGACTTTAACGTATCGATTAACCCAGAACTGGCACAAACGGAGTTGAGCAATCTGGTCAAAGCTGTTGGACACGCGTTCTTCGTCTCTGCTACCGCAATCGCCCTGGCGATGCTCTTTACATGGATTGAGAAGTCCCTTGTGACTGCCCGGTATCGGCAGGTCGAGGAACTTTGCCACCTGATCGACAGCATGTTCGATGGGGGAGCCGGTGAGGAATACCTCGAGCGTCTAGTGGTTGCCTCCGAAACGCAGGCGACGCAAGCCTTGCAGATTAAGGATGCCCTCGTGGCGGACCTGCGCGAAATTCTGTCGGAGATAACTGCTCGACAGGTCGAAGAGAACGCCCGCGCCACGAGGCAAATTTCCGTCGATGTCGGCAAGGCCATCGGTGATCACCTCGGAGAGCCCATCACCGTGATTGCCGAAGCGGTAAAGGGGGTCAGTGCCAGCCAAGGCGACGCCCTCAACAAAATGCTCACGGACGTGCTATCAAGCTTCTCGGCGCAAATGCGTGAAATGTTTGGTGGCCAGATGCAGGGAATGAGCGACCTTCTGCGCCAGACTAGCGACGCCATGCGCGACACAGCCTCCCAGTTCTCACGGCTCGCCGAGGGAATGGATTCTGCCGGCAAGAATGCCGTCGACTCGATGACCGACCGCCTCAACCACGCCATCACCTCGATGGAGGCCCGCCAGCAGATCATGAACAAGCAGATGGGTGAATTCGTCGAGCAACTGCGCTCGATGACCTCAGAGTCCCAGTCGGAGACGGGAAAGAAAATGCAGGAGGCCCTCTCAACGATGGGCGTGCAGGTCGCGGCCGCCGTCAGCGAACTACGCAGGCAAGCCGAGGAGGCTTCCGTCTCCCAAGGACGCCGCCAGCTGAATTTCGAAGAGAGCACCGGCAGGGCGATCGGATCACTTTCCCAACAAACCGAGGCCCTTCTCGCCCAGTCGGTCGAAACGACCAAGTCCTTGCAGGACACGATCGCGCGCCTGTCATCGGCCACGACCGAGGCGATCAACGGACTCAACCAAGGGGCCGAAACACTTTACGTCGCGGCCTCCGATTTTGCTAAGGCAGGATCGGGTGTCTCCGAGACGATGCGTTCGTCCTCGGCCGCCGTGGAATTGATCCGCGAGTCTTCCGGCACACTCGCGTCGGCCACCAACGCGGCCTGCGACATCGTCGCCGACTACGGGAGAACGCGCGACTCGTTCGCCACGATGGTCTCGGAAATGAAGTCGATCGTGGAGAACGCCCGCAAGGAGGCCTCAATGACTTCCGAGATTGTTAAAACCCTTAAAGAGGCAGCCATGCAACTCGCCGCTGCGGAAAAGCAGTCCGGGGAATACCTCGAAGCCGTCAGCGACGTCCTCGGCAAGGCTCACGAGTCGTTTGCCGAAAACGTCACGCGCACCCTGCGCGAGGGCAACCGCCAATTCCAGAAGGAGCTCGGCGACGCGGTGGGCCTGCTCTCTGGAGCCATTAAGGACCTTGGAGACACCCTCGACGACTTGCCAGCGAAGAGGTAAGACCCCATGCTCGGCATCAAGACACCGCGGCGCACCTCCTCCAAGGACGAGGCCGAGAAGCCGTTCTGGATATCGTTCTCCGACCTGATGACGGCGCTTATGGTGCTTTTCCTCGTTGCCATGGCCGTCGCTCTGATGGCTGTCACACAAGGGCTTCGTGAAATCGAGCAGGAGAAGAAGGATCGAGACGAAACGATCCGGGCGTGCATCACCGACATCGAGAGAATTACCCAGAGGCCCGAGTTCAAGGGAGTGATGGTGCGCGGACACGCGATCGAGTTCGGCTCCCTTGCCGAGTTCAAAAAAGACGGCAATGACCTCACATCCGAACGCAGGGTGTTCCTGCGCAGGTTCGTTCCGAAGGTTCTCGAAGTCGCCCGCCACGAAAGCTGCCAGAAGTGGCTCAAGCGAGTTGTCGTCGAGGGCTTCGCGAGCCAAGAGGGCTCCTACCTCTACAATCTGAACCTTAGTTTGGAGCGGTCTCAACGAATGCTTTGCGTGCTTCTGGATGCGAGCGCCGCCGATGCCCCCAGCGTCGACGACCGGAAGATGATTCGCACGCTGTTCCTCGTCGGCGGGTCGTCCTTCAACTCGATCAAGAAAATCCCTGAGGAAAGCCGCCGAGTCGAGCTCCGGCTCGAGTTCAAGGAACTCTGCCCCGCCGGCCAAAGCAAATGCGACACGCCACCACCCGACATTCCTTGGGACGAGGACTCCAAATGCCCGGTCCCCAGCAGATGATCGAATCGATCGCAGTCCTGCGCTCGCGGCTGCGGGCGACTTTCATCCCGATCCCGACGGCGCATCATGATGCATGGACCGATGACGCTGCTACCAAGCGCATGATCAGCCAAGTGCGGGCCGTGTTCGACGCACCGGCCCCGCCGTCCGACCCGAGAGCGATGTCCGCCGCCGTTGCCGCATTCCGCCGTACGGGAATAGCCGCTAGCTTTCGTGAGCTCAAGTATGTTTGCCTCGGGGCTGGCAGTCTGGACGACCGCGGACGTATCCTGATTTCGGACGATAGGCTTCGGGGAAAACTACTCGCTGCCGCCGATGCTGCGGGGGACACTCGACGGCAGACCAAATGCCTCCAGGCGTTGCTACGGAGCTACTGGACATTCCCCCTGCACGCCGAATCGACCGACGTGGTTGCCGTCGAGGGCTTCAGAGCCGTGGGCGCGTGGCTCGAACGGAAGCGCCACTCGCTGGAGAAAGCGGCAGGTCGCAAGCCAGGATGGATGACGCCGCTTGCCGAACACTCGAACCTGCTTGGCTCGGATCCGTGCGAAAAATACGGCCCAGCCCTGCTGCAAGGCGATACCTCGTCTCTGAACTCCGCCGTCGAATCGCTGGCTATTCCAACCGACTCGTGGGTCAGGCAAGAAGCGGTTTATTCGCGTATGAGGTCTGCCTCGAAACTAGGCGAGGAGGATTTCAAGTCGGTGCTCGACAAGCTTTTGCCGATTGCCACAGGTAAGGGCGACGTATTCATCCCGAAGGCCTTGCGGATTAAGTGCGTGGCCCTCCTGACGTCGCGCTATTCGCGTTGTTTGGCGACAACTGAACAAATGGCGTTACGCGACGCAGCAGTCTCGATCATTGGGAATCCGTGGCTGCGCCGAGCGGCATGGGACTCTGCAGTCGTTGACTCTAGGGGCCGCCCCGACGACGGGGCGCGGGAAATGATCAACGGATGGCTCAAGCGTCGCCTGATCCGCGACTTCTTCGAACTGCTGAGCGCGGATGGGATCGGCGATACACGCAGGCTCGATTACTGGCTGCGCTTCGAGCCCTTCGTCGGCGACATGTGGTTCGCTCTTGGGGCCGACACCCAGTCCCGCCGCGGCGAGGAGTTCGATGACTTCCGCCAAAGGGCGCAAGGCCTGCTGCTCGACCTAGACCAGACTACAGCGGATAACAACGCGTTCATCATGAGAGTCGGCGAGTATCTGGCCGTCGAGTTCGGGGCCAAGGGCAACGCGTTCTACCTGTTCCGATGGGAGTCGATCCCCTCAACCCTGTCACAGAAGCTCCGCTCCAGCAAAGAACGCTCGAGCATTTCGATCCACGGACTGAAAAACCGGAACCACATCGACCGACTGATTCACAGGGACAGCGAGAGCGCTGGGCTGACCTGGGAACAGAAGTTTGACTACGTCATCTGCCCGCTTATCGGTCATCGCCCCGAGGAGTCCGCCCGCAGACTCGGCCAATCATTCAAGCCTAGGACGAAGCCTGCGGCCAAGCGCGTCGTCGCCGAGCAGACCGGCGCGGACGACTTGTCCGCCTCAGTAAGCATGGCAGGCCTTGCGAAATTTGCCGCTAGTTGGAGAGTTTCTATCGAGGACTTGCGCCCGAAGGGCGGGGCGCTGTGGGTCCGGACTGACGAAAGCATCGGAGCGGTCGCATACGCACTACGCCGGTGGGGATTCAACTACAAAGCCGGCAAAGGCTGGTGGAGGGAATGAGCAATGGGATGGTCTGTGTTTGGCTCGGGCAAGAAGAAGGTGGACGATGCCGTCGCGTCCAAGCGCCCGACCACCGAATTCACGTCCGAGGGAGTTCTGTTTCCCGGAGCATTGGCTGGCCCTCTGACTGAGTTCGCGGCACTGGTCGCCCAACTTGAGGACGAGGGGTACGTCGAGCGAGACGGAGACAGCGCACGGATCGAGTGGGATAGCCTTTATCGCCTCATGTCGTCGCCGGCCCATGCCGAAGGCATGCCGATTCTTGGGCTGCCCCCGGTCCAACGCTGGCGCCCAGCGTTGTCCAGCAGGGGTTCGCTGACAGACGAGGAATTCTCGGTGGCGATTGCTGGATGGGTCGGTCCCGACGATCTTCCGCTGCGCTCGGATCCCGCCATAGAGGGCGCATTGCTTCGAACGGGATCCTCAGAGGCTCTGCTGCCGCCTGAGACGTGGGAGACCTTGCAGGCCGTCGCTAAATTTCATGCGCGGCCCAAAGAAGGGAGGAACGCAGACTCCAACCGCAGGGCTTGGGCCGCAATAAGGACGCGGGCGGTTTCGGCTGGCTCCGACCTTTCGGATTTCCTCAAAAAGACCGTCGTCCTGACACCGGAGAAAATCCACATCCGGATGCGCAAAGGCGCAAGCGGAACCATCGAGGTCATTCCGGGATTTGATGGGGAACCGCCGCGCTGGCTGGAAATTTTCGACCGGCTAGGATCGGTCGGGGAACGCTATGAGATTCCCGACGGCGAGGGGCTTGCTCACATCGTCATCTCTCCAGAGGCCCGAACTGTCCTGCGGGAAATCAAGAGAATGCCGGGTCGAAGGGTCTGTGGTGAGCGCGCCGAAGCCTTCGCGCGCAATCCGTTCGCCGCGCTGGGCCCCGATGCCGCCAAGGTCATCGATCCGCAGCAATTCGAGGACGCCAGGGAAGAGGCCGGCATCTCCTTCGCCCGTTTCACGGCAATCGTGAGGCGCGACGACTCCGGACGGCCATTCGAGACGGGAATTTTGGTCGAAGAAACCAGCGCCGGCCACGTTACCGCCGAGGAAGTGGTGTTCGAAGGCACCGACGCATTGGAGAAGTTCCTCACCAAGCTCGACGAGAGGATCGCAAGGGGCTCCCAGTGCTGCCACTGGGAAGGCGCCGATTTGGAAATACTCGGGGACACCCCAGACCAAGCGGCCCTGCTGTGGGCTGCCCACGACGAACTGGGGGGGGCGACGGGTTTCAAGGCGTCCGAGATATTCGACATCACTCGATACTCGGAACGGGTTGAGGGTTTTGGGGTCGAGAAACCCTACTACTCTCCGTTCATCGCCAGAAAAAGCGAGGAGTCCGGCTGGTTCCCGGACAACGTCGACGTTGGTCTGTGCTACACGCCCGAGGGCGGCGGGGACACGGTTGCCGTCGCGCTGTCTGAGGAGACGATCGGAGCGTTCCGCGAGGCGTTGGCTAAGGCTAAGGAGGAAAACCTCAAGTCGTTTCAGTTCCCAGGTTGCCCAAAACCACTAAATGTTGCGTGGGCGCAGGAGGCTCTTGAAGCACTCGGATCGGCCAGCGCCGCTGTGTCATCGGGTACCTTCGAGCCAAGCAAGCCTGGAGTCGGTGGACGCGTTCCGATCGAACGCAAAGGTTTGGTGGTCAAGCCGAATGTCGACACGCTCGATTACGAGGAGTGCCGGGGCTGGCTGGCCATGCCGGAGGGGCTGGCCCCCGTCCTACCGTCGAGCCTCAAACGCGAGATCGAGCTCAAGGAACATCAAAAAACCGGTGTGGCGTGGCTCCAACACCTGTGGGGAAAATCCCCTGGCGACTGTAGGGGCGCTCTGCTCGCCGACGACATGGGGCTTGGCAAGACTATTCAACTGCTCGCGTTCATGGCCGCAGCCATTGAGGCGAATGAGAAAATCGACCCGTTTCTCGTCGTGGCCCCGGTCTCCCTGCTGGAGAACTGGAAAGAGGAAATCGGAAAGTTCTTCGAGCCCAAAGCGTTACCGATTCTGACGCTCTACGGTTCCGACCTTGCGCAAAAACGCCTGCCAAGAAGTTCGCTCAACGAGGAACTCGCTGGGGCCGGCGTGACGAGGCTGCTCCGGCGCGACTGGCTCGGCGACGCGAAGATCGTTCTGACGACGTACGAAACGCTGCGCGACCTAGAGTTTTCGCTGGCTTGGCAACGCTGGTCAATGATGGTTTGCGACGAGGCGCAGAAGATCAAGAACCCGAATGCGCTGGTGACGCGTGCGGCGAAAAAGCAAAATGCCCGGTTCAAGATCGCCTGCACGGGAACACCGGTTGAGAACACGCTCACCGACATCTGGTGTTTGTTCGACTTCGTTCAGCCGGGACTGCTCGGCGCCCTAAAGGACTTTGGGGAACGCTATCGCAAGCCGATCGAGGCGGAGAGTGAAGAGGAAAAGGACAGGGTTGCAGAACTGCGCGAACTCATCGAGCCGCAAAAACTGCGTAGGGTCAAGGCGGATGTGGCCAAGGACCTGCCGAAGAAGATCGAGGTTCTCGAATGCCGGAGTCTGCCACTGTCGGATCGGCAGCGGGCGCACTACGCTGAAGCCGTTGGGTTGTTTCGCAAGGGATCCGACGGAGGGGCACCTTCTGGCCTCCAGAGCCATCTCGGGCTGCTTCAATACCTGCGTCGCCTCTGCTCGGACCCCCGCCCGCCGGGCAGCGTCTCCGGTGGCTCCGAGCCCGTAACGGAAATCATTCGGCACTCTCCGAAAATGGCATGGCTGCTCAACAAGCTCGGGCACATCCGGGCTGCTGGAGAAAAAGCCATCATCTTCTGCGAGTTCCGCGATCTGCAGCGAACGCTGCAACGAGCCATCAACGAACGACTGGGGTGTCTTCCCGACGTGATCAACGGGGATACCTCCGCGGCCACAGGCAACTCGAACAACCGCCAGAATCGCATCAAGAAGTTCCAAGAGGCGAAAGGCTTTGGGGCGATCATTCTTTCGCCACTGGCCGTCGGTTTCGGGGTCAACATTCAGGCCGCCAACCACGTGGTCCATTTTACGCGCACCTGGAATCCAGCCAAGGAGGATCAGGCGACCGACCGCGCATATCGGATCGGCCAAACCAAGGACGTGTTCGTCTATTATCCAGTGGTAGTCGCCAAGGACTTCACCACGTTCGATCAAAAACTCGACGCCCTGCTCGAATGGAAGCGCGGCCTGTCCACGGACATGCTTAACGGCACGGGGGACCTTCACCCTTCTGACTTCGGCGATTTGGAGGCACCCGGCGGCGGCAATGCGTTTGGCTCGGACTTTATCAGGGCCGACGAACTCGGCGAGTTCGACCCCCATACGTTCGAGGCGTTCTGCGCGATCCTTTGGAGCAAGCTCGGATACCCGAATACAAGACGCACACCTCGTGTCGGGGACGGCGGGATCGACGTGGTGGCGATCAACGGAAAAGCAGGAGTTCTGCTTCAGTGCAAGAGTTCGTCCGTCGATGGGCGTGCACTCGGTTGGGATGCGGTCAAGGATGTGATCGCGGGATCGGCCGCATACGCGGCACGCCATCCGGGTGTCCGATTCTCGCTGGCCGCGGTTACAAACCGCCGTTTCAACGGCGCCGCGCGCGAACAGGCGCGGGTCAATCACGTCGAGTTGCTCGACGTCGACGATTTGGCCGAGCGCCTCAAAGAGAAACCAATCCGGCGCGGCGAGCTTACCTCTTTCCTGTTCTCAGGGTGGGATCCTGGATGAGCGAAACGGTTGTCTCGCGCCGCAAAGGCCACCTTAGCAGATGAAAAACCGAGTGAACCTCAATACGGCTCGACATCGAAACCGTGTTCTCTCCCGTCGATATCACAAGAAAACAACGTTCAGGTCAGCACCAAGCACTTCTTTGGTCAGGGGCACAAGATGATCGTGGTGGGTCAAGAACACCACCTGCATTTTCCGAGAAAGGTCACCTAGAACCCTGAGGCCCGCCGCTGTCCGGCGGTCGTCAAAGTTGATGAAAAGGTCATCCGCAATCAACGGCATGTTCGGTCCCTGGTCGATTTGCAGTTCTAGGGCCGCCAAACGGAGCGCCAGGTACAGCTGGTCTCGCGACCCCTCGCTCATGCCCGCAACGTCGACCTGCTGGCCACCAGGGCGAATCCCAAACAGGCGCGGCTCCTGCCCTTCCGAGTCAACCAGCAAGCGGCTGAAAGAGTCCAGGGTCAGTCCGTTGAAGATTCCGGACGCCTTCGCGAGCATGGGCCCTTGCTTGGTCTCACGGAACTTCTCGAGTGACCACTTCAGCAGCCGCGATGCAGTGTGCAACTTGATGTAGCGCTCCGCAGCGTCACCCATGGCTGCAATAGCCTCATGGCGTTGCGCCTCGGCTTTCGCAGCGAGATCAGCCCCGTGAAATGCGTCAAAGGCGGTCTTTAGGGTTCCGTAGTGGTTGCTGAGCCCGGCGATCTCCTCTACCACCTTCTCTGACAGGTCAGTGAATTGCTCTAGTTGCGCCTTCAACTCGTCTGGCCCGATACCAGCGATTTCGCCGCGCAAACCTTCCACCGGCAATCCGTCGGCCGCCTGCGTCAGGTCTGTCTCGGCCGATTGAATCTTGCATTCGACCTCTCGTCGCAGATCTGACCGTTCGATTGCTCTACCAAGAGCGCTGACGTCACCGACAACAGCTACCGTCATTAGGGGAGCCAAGCGGGCCTCCACGGCAACTTGTCGTTGCTGGGCAGCGACTAACTCTGCATTCAATCGTCCTAGTCGCGACTGCAGTTCAGCAGACGCAGTTGCGGCCTTTTTGGCTTCTTCCAAGCGCTTGGCTAACTCAAGAGCCATGTCCTCGGCGGAATGGCTAATGAGATCAGGCGCTGCACGCTCGACCAGATTTTTCGCCGCGCGGGCCAAGCCGTCAAGATCGACTTGCATGGTGTCTAGGCGTTCACTGCGGATATTGCGAATCCGGGCTAACAAGTGCTCGACCTCTTGGATTACCTCGATTTCCGCCTCGACCTGATCGGCCAGTACAGTGGCCCCGTAACCCGCTGCCTGCAACGCGGCCTGCCAAGAACGATCCCAAGTGTCCCAAGCATTCTGAGCAGCTTCAACCGCTCCCTCCAGAGCCGCAAGGCTGTTTTGCCCCTCGTGAAGTTGCTGCTCCAATGCACTGCGCTGCCCCTTCGCCTGATCGGCGAGAGTGATCTGAGCCCGCGCTTGCCGCACACATTCGGCCAGTTCCGGAGCCGGGCCCTCGGATGACTCCGCTCCGAGCATCAACCAGATGCCAGCTTGGACCTTTGCAGCGGCATCCCGCTTGACCACCTGCTGTCGCTCTGCATCAGCCTTCTCGTGCAGCAGATCCAGTACACGTCGGCGCTGGTCAAGCCAGACGGGGGCCATCTCCAACGGAAGTTGAGGAAGACCACAGGAGGCACTCAGTGCATGCCATTCGGCACGACGTGCATCCATCCGCGCCTGCACTGCCTGCAAGCGGGCCTGTTGGTTGTGCAATTCAAGGTGCTGCTGCTCTATACGCTCGGCTTTGGCTTGGCGCGCAGCCTCATGGTGCGCTCGATCGAGTCGGGCATCCGCCAGGTTGTCGGCTTCACCGATGCGGCTCTCAAAGTTCTCGGCCCGATCGCTTAATGCATGGGGTGCAATCTTGATCGCCTGCCACTCGTCGTCACGTATTCGCCGTGCTTCATGAACCTGTTCCCTGGATACAGGTTGAAAGTCGCGCACGAGCTGTTGCAGTTCTAACTCAAGGCGCTGTACGTCCTGCGTCTTGCTGTCCAGCGCATCCAGCTGTGACTGGACCTCTGCCGCATCGCTACGATGCTGATCAATGATGCCTAGAACGAGAGCGGCTTCCGGGACGACCATTGCATTCAGAACGCTTGGCTCTCTGCGCCAGGCGCCGAGAGCAGCCAGGCTGATAGCGATCGTCTGCCCAAAGCCGTCAATTCGCTCTTGGAGCTCGCTCATCGCGGCGGCATGGTCGCCGAGCTTCAGCGCTTGCTCGACGGCCGAGGCCAGCCCTGGATGGACCGCATCCGCGCTGAGATTCCCCAGTCCTTGTTTCGCTTGCTGGACCTGTAGCTGTCGCTCTGAGAGGTTGCTTTGCGCGGAATGCAGTTCCTGAGCCAATGCAGCCCGCTCCTTGAGCAATCGTACCAGGCGTGATCGAATCGGCATCGCTGGCAGCCGCTGTCGTACGGCGTCTTCGCTCTCAACCGTCCAACCCAGGCCGCCGGCCAATTCCTGCACCCGCAACCACTCCATTCGGATTTCTTCGGATCGCTTGACCATGTCCGTGCGGTGGGTACGGAACTGCACACGGCGCTCGTTGAGTTCCGTGATGTCCGCTTCCAACGACAAGGTAGTCCAATCAATTTGCGTCCCATCCAGATTGGTCTGCGCATGAGCGATGTCCTGCTGTAGGCGCTGCAAGTCGGCATTCACTAGAACCATTGACTGCCTGGCGTCGTTGAGCACCTCGGCAGCGTTCTCTGCCAACAGGGGAATGTCCCCGGCAGCCAGCAGATCTTCTCGCTGAACCCGTGCGGCATCCATCGCGAGCAGCATGGGCCGAACTCGGCGGATGCGCTCCAACCGACTCAACTGCTGGCGAATTTCGATGTTGCGCTTTCGAGCCGCCGCAAGGGCCAACTCTTTTGAAACCAGCGCATCATGCTGTGCCTTCCAATCCCTTGTCCGCAGCGTCGATTGCTTGAAACCCGCATTGGCGGTTTCGTACGCATCAAGTGCTTGGTAGTAGGCGCGCGAGCGGGACTTCTTGGGCGCCCACAGGGCATCGGCGTCATCTTGGAGCTTCTTGAGGGCATCGCCTAGGTGTTCGATACCGGCGGCCGACTGAAATAGCATTCGCCCGACGTCGTCGGCCGCCGAGAGTATTCCAGCGCCACCTTCAACCAAGGTCGTGTGGTCCAGCGCGTACATCCGGTTGAAGGCCTGCGCCTGCAGGCTGCCGAGCCAAGGTTGAAGTGCCGCTTCGGCCAGAATCGCATCCTCTGTCGTGCGTAGCGTGTTTTTGTTGCCCTTGGTGCGTTCGAATGCGAGAAGTCTCGCTGTTGATTCTCCTGTGGCAACTTGCTCGATGATGCCCCCGATCCTCAATTCCGGCATCGGATGCAAGAAGGCCAATGGCGTACGCATTGGGATGCCAAACAGCCAATCCCCAATGGCTGTGCGGACGGTCGACTTGCCCGCTTCGTTGGGCCCTACGATGACGTGAATGTCTCGATCGCGAGTGGGCAGCGCCAAGGTGCGGTCGGTGAACTTTCCGTATCGGATCAGCTTGATTTCTCGAATGCGCATGGTGATTGGCCTCTCGGCCTCAAGCAGTTGGACGGGCATTCTGGCCCAAACGGGCCATCAGCAAAGGGGTGGCCTGACGAATACGCTCGAATACCTGCGCCTGGGAGTTCTGACGAAGCGTGGCCAGGTCGGGGGCCGCTTGAAGCACCTCGTGTGGGAGCTTTTCCAAAAGCGACTGCCAGTCGGCCTGTAGTGACCGTACGAAGTCCGGATCGTCTTGGGCGGACAAAGCCAGTTTTTCGAGCTCCGCCAGCGCATCCTGGCTATCGTCCTCCGACGCTAAGTGGCTTGTGGTATATGCCTCGCTAGCGACCCGAACCTTCTCAATCCAGATCCTGTCGCCGTCGAGCGCGACCGCCTGAGCGATCAGTTCTTGACGCAGTTGGCCTTCATCAATGACCAGTTCTCCATGCGCAGCTGATCGCCCCTTGAATACCACCCGCACGGCTAGGGGGAGATCGGGTTTGGTGGCCTCCAGCAGTTGCTCCATCCCACGCCCGGCCAATTGGACCGCGCTCCTTAAGTCCACTACCGCGCTGATGTCGATCTCCAGCGCCTGCCAGCGCAGCACGTCTACTTCAAGCCGCTCGATCTCCGTGATCTCGCCATCATCCGCGGTGACCAGGAGCGCCCCACGAGCGCCTAGTTCTCGAATGTGACGCCCTTGCAGGTTGCCCGGATAGGCGATTGTGGTATCGCCACGCTGAATCGAGAGTTCATGCACGTGCCCAAGCGCCCAGTACTGGTATCCCTTAGCTTGCAACTCTCCAACCGAGCATGGCGCGTACTTGGCGTGTTCGGAGTTGCCCTCCAGCGCTGTGTGCAGCACGCCAATGTTCAGCCAGCCCGGCACGGGTTCTGGGTAGCCGGGTAGAAGGTTCTCAGTCGTAGCGGCGACCTTGAAGCTGCGACCGTGCAAGGCTGCCTTCAGGTGATCAATCCGGAAGGTCTCGGCCTTGCGCGACGGGAAAACGTGAACGTTGTCAGGCAGTTCCAACCCTCGGGTCATCTCGCTTTCTGCATCGTGGTTGCCGTACAAGAGATAGACTGGTATCCGTGCCTGACGAAGGCGGCCCATCTGTCGGATGAAGAAAAGACCGGTATTGAAGTCCTTCCAATCTCCGTCGTACACGTCACCTGCAATGACAAGGAAGTCCACCTGTTCATCGATGCCGCTGCTCACCAGATTGTGGAAAGCGTCCCGCGTCGCAGTGCGCAAGCGATCGGCTGGTGCGTCCGGGTAGCAGGACAACCCCCTCAAGGGGCTGTCCAGGTGAATGTCAGCGGTATGGATAAATTTCATTTTCTCTTCATCTTCAACAAGCGTAAGACCTCGTATTTCTTCTAGCTCGCATTGTGGAGGAAGTTAGATCCAGGCTCCACCATTTTGATAGTTGAAAGTCTCTCATCAAGGGAGAGCGACTTCTGGGGTGAGACTTTGCCCATTCCCGACCAGAAATTTCGCGTTGGCGTACCTGTCTGAACCAAGACGAACGTCGGGAAACTTCCCGCCGGATGTCTAAACAACAACATCAAAAACAACGGTTTAAAAGTTCTGCACTAAAATCGCGAAGTCACGAGGTTTCGAGAGAACCGGCCCGTAAGACGCCAAAATCGGCAAAAAATGACATTTGTGGGGTAGGCGAGGTCAACAGGTATAAACGAAAAACCCCGCGGAACAAGGCGTTCAGCGGGGCGTTCGTTTTTGGTGCAGAGAGTTACTGACTACTGGCCTGGCGGGCCAGAACGTATGCCAACCAAAACACTCTTCGGTTTCAGGGTGATGTTCTAAGGATATTTTTTCGGTCGCGAATGATTCGCCGATAGTTTTCTCGTTTTTTCAGGATAGTCGCCCAAGACAAACCGGCCTGCGCTCCTTCCAGGATCAGCAGCGCGAACAGCGATCGCTCATCGTAGAGCGGTATGCCCCATTCGGAGCCATGGTATCCACGGTAAAGGTCAAGACCTTCACCCCATGGACAACGCGCCATCGACATCAACTCAGCGGACAAAAATTCAGTCTACTGCCAAGAGTCCAGGAATTTCCGTTTCTTCCCTTGGCAAGCTGGAAGTGCGCCACACGTCCATTTCAAAAAGGGCTTCCGCCACGGTGAAACTCGCGGGTACGCCTGTCATGTTCGCTGACGGCTGTGCTACCTGCGCGATCAAATCAACGCAGTCTCGCGCACCCATCATCGCGCATCCTTTACTTCCTTGGCGACCTGATCGATCTTTGTCACCAGCGCCAACCTCCCGGCGCGAAACTGCCTGAGTGAAGACAAGGGCCTGAAATCCTTGGCCGGCTGTACAGCCGGGTGAGAGCAAAGACGAACGCCGCCCGGCAAAATAGCCGCCGGGCGGCGTCGGTGGCCAGCATTCAGAACCTGCCACTCGCCCCGCCACCGCCAAACTCTCCGCCCTGCCCCTGCACACCAGCCGGTGCTGGCGAACCGGGTGCAGGCGAGAGATGCACCGCGCCCACGACCTGCACGAAGTCCATACCGGACGGCTCCTCGATCGCCCGCGACGTGATGCCCTTGCTGCGATGGCGCAGCAGGCGCTCGAGCAGCACCACCACAGCAAGCAGCACGGCACCTGCCGCAATGAGCTGCCAGTGCATCGGCCAAGGCATCAATCGATAAATCGAGTACGCGACACAAGCCAGATTGCCGAGCGTGCCGATCAATGGCGCATGCTGTCGGCGCTTCACGCCGACGAAGAGATTCACGACCAGGAAGGCCAGCGCCATGGCCAATGCAACGCCGTGCGTGGCGACCGTGCTGCTCCCGTTGTACTGCACCAGCCAGCCATGGGCGAGCCAGGGCATGGCGATCACGAGCCCGTCGAACATCCTGTCATGCGAGGGACGCCGCCACTTCCTGCCGCCTGCCACCAGCGCGCCGACCGCCAGCAGCACGCAGGCGGCGGCGGCTTCGCGCGTGTACATGCTGCCGCCAAACAGACTCCCATCGATGAACGCGATGGCTAGTGAATACCCTGCTGCGGCCAGCGTGGTGAATAGGGGGTTCAGTAGACGCCACCCGGTAAGCAGCACGGCCGTGGCGATGAGCGCAACGTCGAGCGCGTTGTTGTTGCCGGTGCTCCAGACGAGCAGTTCCACGACGATGGCGACCGTTCCGCAGAGATAGAGCGCCTCTTCCACGCCCGAGCGGAACACGCGGCGCTGCGCCACCATCCACTCGGCCACCACCACCAGCATCAGACCGCCCACCAGCCACGGTGCAGGCGCATACGACAGCACGCCCGCGAGCATGCCCGTGCCGGCGAGGCCCAGCACAAACCCGAGACAACGACCGAGCCAGGTGCTGGTCTTCCAGCCGCCACCTTTGCCCAGCTGCTCGACCGACGCCTGCAGCGCGGGGTAGCGATCCGCCAGCACCAGCCAGCGCTCCTCCGACACCGTGGGCCGCACGATGATCATGCCCCGGACTCCTTCAGCCTTGCCCGCAGGTTGAGCAGCACCACCACCGCGCCGACTACGGTGAACAGGCCCAGCGCGGATGCCCGCAGCAAATCGCGCACCAACAGCGCTTCCAGCCAGACGAGCCCGATGGTGCTGTAGCCCACCGCGTAGAGCAGGAAGCTCTGGCAACGTTCGCGCAGCCCGAAACGCCCGACGATCGCCGCGAGCCCCAACAGGATCAGTGCGCCGATCCAGCGCGTGGATGCATCTCCGCCGAGTGCCAGCGCGCCCCAGAAGCCGAAATTCGCGGCGAAATGCAGGTAGGCGTCGCGGAAACCAGTGGCGGGCCCGGCGTGCTCGGTCAGGTGGTAGCGGCTGCCAAGATAGAACACCAGCGCGCAGAGCAGGCTGCGGGGGCCGGCACCGAAGCACGGATACAGCGGATCGACCACTGTGCCGAAGCGCACCTCGACGCCGATCCAGACCGCGAAGGCCGTCAGAGCAACCGACAACACCAGCCACGAGCGGAAGTAATAGGCGGCGCCAAGATGCCACACGAAAAGCAGCAGCAGGTGGCGCGACCAGCTGGCGCCGAATACATGAAACTGCACTTCGGTATAGCCCACCGCGGTGCTGAACAGTAGCGCACCGAGCAGCAGCACGTACTCCTCGCCCAGGGAGCGCTCGCGACGAGCTGCGCTGGCGCGCAGCGCAATCGCGTAGCACAGGGCCGAAGCCAAGAAGATGCCGGTGAGCAAGGCCACCGGGCCGATGCGGTCGAGGTTGGCCTTGATCAGCAGGCCGACGCCACCGATCAGCGTGGCGACGGCCACATACAGCGCGACCAGCAGCTCGCGGCGAACGGAGAAGATGTCAAGCTGCTCCAGGCGCAGCGCTTGCGAACGCGCGGAAGTCAGCGCCTCGTCGACCGCGACTGCGCGCACTTCTTCAGAAAGATCCTGCACGAAGGTTACCTGTCCCAATCACTTCGAATCGCCGTTCCGCTCGAAGAACGGCAGCACATGCGAGATGAGGCCCGCGCCCACGGCGGTTGCCGTGGTTGCCCGGATAGACCTCGTAGTGGTGCGGCACGCCCAAGCGCTTGAGCGCCGCGGCGAACTGCGTGTTGCTGGCATCGAGGCCATCCTCATTGCACACATCGGGCATGATGCCGCGGTAGCTCTGTAGCGCGGGCACGTTCTGGTTCACCGTGAAGCGGCGAGTTGGCGAGCCACCGCTCTGTCACCGGCACAGGGTTGCCGTTCCTGTCATAGGGCAGATCGAAGCAGTAAGGAGGATAAGGATAGGAAATCCAACGGCACCGACGAAAGTATATGAACGTTCATCAAGTAGCGTCAATCTCGCATTTGGACCCGGAAGCCACTGAAAAAGAGCATCCAATTCCCACCCGATTCAGGCCTGTGCCCCACGCCCCATCAGATCGACAAAATCTCCACCGCTTTCATTACAGACATCCTTCATTTCCTCGGCAACGTCATCGATTCCCGCAACACGGTTTCTCTCGATGAAGTTGAAGACCCTGCGCATGATCGCCCAGCCTGGCAGACCACAGCTGAACTCGTGGTGCCGTCTTACGACGAAATGACCCGAGGCTTTTTTACCTTGAGTCCAATCGCTTAGGGCCCGTAGTACCGACATCGCCTGAGGACCGGCCCTCCTCCGCTAACGGTCCATTGCGTGGTGACGCCAGCGAACGAGTCGTGTGCGTCCCGATCGGATCGCCGCCTGGCCGCCACGGGACTGGTGACGGCGCGACCTCTTGTGGAAGCCAGTGAGGATACGCGGATATGGCGCGACACAGCGCTCACTCACCCGACGGTCTGCCTTGATGAGAAAGCCTCAGGATCGCGCCCTCGCCAGCCGACAAAATGGGCACGATCGCGCATGCGACACGTTTGGCTCGTAGATGTACATGGCCTGACACCGTGCACAACGCTGCCACCCGACGATCCTCGATCGCACATCCCTGATCGCGTACCACGCGGCATTGATGTCCAGGCCAGCGCTGCCGACACGACCATGCACTTCCCACGCCGACAACAGCATCGCTGCGGTGACCGATCGGCCATCACCCTCGTCAAGACGGTTGTAGAGAGCGACGAAACTGGAGAGCTT
>Ga0058866_1018701_pt1 | contig 17949 bp, 18 predicted proteins | sample TNRReaAerobicRNA_3_FD_61084 | JGI IMG/M metagenome (GOLD analysis project Ga0058866, IMG submission 61084) | Wastewater treatment Type I Accumulibacter community from EBPR Bioreactor in Madison, WI, USA - TNR Reactor, Time D- 0min-Aerobic_ RNA... | ecosystem: Engineered > Bioreactor > EBPR >...
GTCGGCATCGCCGTTTGATGAACCTGACCCAGATGAGGAGCACGACGACGCTTGGGGGCCAAGCGCCGACACTAGTGAGCGCGAAGCGGCGCTGAATGCGTGGCGGCTTTGACCTCAGAATCAGCCGCTAGCGACACTTGCGTCGCTTTCGTCACTTGATCCTGCGAAACCCACCATCCATGCGGGCCGGGGAGTGTACAGCCACGCTCTCCGGCATTCTAAAGGCACACCAGGGGTGTTGAGCTGCTCAGCCTACGCCCTTTGCGTCATACGTCATGGCGCATAGCGGGCGGGATGTCAGAGCCGGGTCGCAGATGGAGCCGCCTTGAGGTTCCCCATAGCAGTAGCTGCGCCGGTCGGCTTTCATTCTCGGCACTTGCGCGGAGGAGTGGGCGGCGTTAAGACGTAGTCCATCGTAGGCGGTTGGTTTGTCGAGCACCAGGACGGAGCTTGGCTTGGGTGAGATCACGGTAACCACGTTGCCCTTGTCGTCATACACATACGTGGTGCGCCGCTCTGCAACTGAGCCGAAGATTTCCTGGTACCACTTTTGTTGGGGGTCTGAGTTCAGATGAATTGACATGGTTGCTTTAGCCGGGTGCCTTCTTTGTAGGGCAGATAGTTGCCCTCGCATCAGCCCAAGCTTCTTGCCGCATTTTACCGGGGCCTTTAAGTGGATAAATCAAGAGCGTCGAACGTGCGAGATAACCGCTCCGAGAGAACGGGCCATCCATCCAGCCGCCTGAAATCTCGACGGCCATTTGCGACCATAGTGGGGTACTCGAATACGACAAGTGCCTGCGGCACTCCACGCCTCCGGTTCCCGCCCTTCCGGACCCATTCAGTTCACCATTGGAGAGCGCTTTCAGCGGTCCCACGAATCAGTGCAGGAGGTGCCTTTCTGAATGAGATTGATTCGCTGGGCGGGGGATATCGATCAAGAGTTTCGGCAAGGTGCCCACTGTAGGCATACCGAGCGGCTGCCTACGGCGTCCATGCTCCTGGTTTCGATGACGTGACCCAGCGTGTCGGGCATGAAGAGCGTCTTCACCCCGCCTCGGTTCTCGCAAACGATCTGCCCATTTATGGTGGTGTAGTTCACAACTGGCATTAGGTTCGCTCCTGCAGGTAGTCCGTGCCATCCCAGACGTAGGTGGTGGTACCGCCCGAGGTTACCATACGCCGCCGCAGTCCGTCACCATCATATGCTTAAGTTGTGCGGGTCGTGCCTACTTGTTGCAAGGTCATTCGGTTCTCGCGGTCATAGGCGTAGGTTGTCTTGGTGCCACTCACATCTTCAACCTTCATGTTGCCATTGTTGTCGCATGAATACGCGGATGTCAAGGTAATGAAGCTAGTCCTCCATCTTCGGCTTGCCAAGGAGCAATCTAAAGATGATGTGAAATGCATAGATTCCAATAACAGCCAAGAAAAGAAATAGGATGAAAGTTAATGGAAGCCACTCGTATCCGCCTCTCAAGATGCCTGTCTCGGCCTCAACAACAGCAATCGATTTGAACCCGATAAAGGTCATCGATAGCGATGATGTGATTGCGCTTAAGACATACACTGCCCATCCAGGACGAGGATATGCACTGTAGAGAGCAAACAAAGGTGCTGGCAATGCACCGAATTTGAATAGCAAGTCTGCCAAAACCAGAGATTCTCGTGTGTTATCTAATGCTGCGAAGGCGTAGGCCAAGCAGAAGAGGTGGCCAATACAACAACAAAGAAATAGGCGGAGGCTTTCCTTTGGATGCTTATATAGTGAGGAAACCATGAGCTAGTTGTGTTAATCAGGCAATGCTACGCAATAATGCTGCGGCAAACATTGATATCAACGTTCCAACGTATCTGATAGCTTCGCAGGGTGCTTCAATGTAGTACGCGTATCCTGTCTGAACTGGCGAGTTTGTACTATGCTGATCAAAGTTCATTAATGCACTAGAAACATCACATTGCCCACTAGGTGATAATGAATTGCCCCCTATTCCCATACACACTCACAGGTGACTGGGTGAAGATGAGAGCCTGTAGGGCAAATCCTTCCACCACACCTGGGAGGAGGTGGCGGTAGTGGAGGCACGGGGTTGTTTCCGATGAAGCCCACGGGGCAAACAACTGCGAACGCAGCAATGAGTTCCTTTGTTGCACGGCAATGCCCAGAACTGCTATCGTTCCTGCAATACAAGAGGTAGCACACCATCGCGTCGTGCAGTAGTTTGCAATTGCACGACGTGCCAGGTGGCTTCCAATAATTGTTGCCACCCGATTTGTTCGCTTTGTGAAGACACTCATCGTGTTCTTTGCAGGCTTCGTCTAGACACGAGATGCCCGGAGGAAGTTCACATGGTTTCGCCTTGATCCAGTTTCTCTGCCCGCAATAGTTTCCATAGTTCCACCAAAGTGGATTACCAGGCAAATGGGGTTCGCCTGTTCCTAAGTCTGGCCCTGTTTCATACATTCCACTCCGATCAATGAAAGTAGTCGGCGTGGTTCGCACGTAACTATAAGCATCTTTAGATGGCCAAAGCGGATCGAGTGTCAGCCATCTGGACGTATCTGCTCGATAGTGGCGCGCGCGGACGTACATCCTTGACACAGAATCCGTAAGATAGCCCCAAACGCCACAGAAGCCCCACGGGCTCGGATTCGTCCCCGTTTGCGAGCGCACCTCACCGAATGGCCAGTAGGTAGTGGTGGATGTCACCGTCCCTGACTCATCCGTAGTCATGATGACGTTGCCAAGGGTGTCCGGGACGTACTCCGTCACCACGCCGCCTCGGTTTTCTTCCACCAGGCGACCATGAACTGTCGCGTACGTCACAGAAAGTGCCACTGGGTCAGAATATCACATAGCGATCCGGAACAGCAATGGTTCTTAGCGTCTTTAGGCTGTTATACATGTTTCCACGGCTTTAAATGGCTGCGACATGGTACCTGCAACCAATATGGATGGTCTTCCTAATAAGCTAGCAGTGTCAGTGTCACTAATATATGTCTTGGTCTTCTGCTGGCGCATCTAAGCTTGCTTCCTTGACCGGGAAGCGCTCTTTCAGTGCTGCGAAAAACAAAAGCACCACACATGCAAGAAGCCAGTAGTTGCCAGTAAACAACCGTCCCTCCCAGGTCAGATCCACTGCCTTGCCAAGCATGAGAAGGAGAACTACGAAGGCATTTAACCGAATTTCTGTTAGATTTCTGAGGTGTGATCCCCATGTAAAACCCACGGCGCCCCACCACGTCATCATCACAAGTAACGAAAACAGCAACGAATCTCCGTAGTATACTAACGTAGAGTTATTGCCGATGGGAGAATAAGTGTGACGCTCGTAGTGTTCAACACCTATTGCTGCCTGGAACATGCTGTGGCCTGGCATTGTAGAAAAGAAACTTGCTACGACAAGCATTCGACTTACTATTTTTTGGCTTGTGGTCATCTTCGACTGCTGTTCTATTGTCAGTGCGCTTAGAAAGTCATAGGGCCGCTCCTGCCGCCAATGTACTTTCCGCAACCGGGAACTCTGTTGACGCAATCTAGAGCAGGAATGTCATTAGGGGAATGATCAACTCCGAACGTATGAATTAGCTCGTGAAGCAAAATGCAGTACATTGGGCCGCAAGAAGGTAGAGTGTTGAGGCGCCCATTACGCATGCAGATGTGAACATACCAGCAGTTATCAAAAACGAACCCTTTGAATGCAAATCCGCACTCTCCCTCTCTGCAATTGTAACTGTATTGAAGAATCACGCATACTCCGTCGCTGCCAGCGTTCCCAAAGCGATTGCGTATATCAGATGAATCTGGATAAGTTATCTTTCGACTCAAGCTTCCATTTGACCGTGACGTATTGAGGGTACATCCTTCCATGCAGGCATCGAATTCACCGAGGGACCTGTCTAGTGCCTGCCCGAGGTCTTCAATAAGTCGCTTGGCATGAGCGCGCTCCTCGTCGCTCATACGCTTATCAAGTGCCATGTCCAGGCCAGTGCGGTCACGATAGATGACTGGACACTGACTAACATAGGTGTAAGGAAACTGCCTGGGCCAGAACAAATCTACGCTCAGCCACCGAGACGTATCTGCCCGGTAATGCCGGGCACGGACGTACATCCGTGAGACTGCATCTGTAAGGTAGCCCCACACGCCACAGAAACCCCACGGGCTCGGATTTGTACCCGTTTGTGTTCGCACCTCACCGAAGGGCCAGTAAGTGGTGGCGGAGGTGACTGTCCCTGACTCATCCGTAGTCATGATGACGTTGCCAAGCGTGTCCGGGACGTACTCCGTCACCACGCCGCCTCGGTTTTCTTCCACCAGGCGACCATGCACAGTTGCATACGTCACAGACATTGCCATCAGCTGATTTCTCCTAGATAGTCGCTGCCATCCCAGACTATGGTAAGTGTACCACTTGCGTCCTGGATTCTACGCCGCAATCCATCGCCATCGTACGCATACGTTTTGCGTGCCGCCCCAATTTGTTGAAGTGTCATGCGGTTTTCCCGGTCGTAGGTGGATGTCGTGCGCGCTGTTCCCACTTGCTCCACCGTCATATTGCCGTTGTTGTCGTGGGTATAGGTGGTGCGGGTGGTGCCTTGCTGCATGGTGGTAATGCGCTGGGCGGCGTTGTAGACCATGGTTTGCGGAGAAAATGCCTGTTCTACAGTTAGTGGCTACCGTTCGGTGAGTTCGACTCGTCTTGGCCCCGTTGTTGTTGACTATGCAAAAGAACCAATAGTGCACCCACAATTAGCCAGTAGTTACCCGTGAAAGACCTTCCTTCCCATATCAGATCGACAACCTTCCCAAGGAGTAAAGCGCCTATTGCAAGGGCACTGCTTCGCCATTCTTCTCTCGGCTTTAATTGTCGACCCCAAAGATGCCCTATTGACACCCACCAAACAATCATAGCAACTAGGGTGAAGAGGAAAGAGTCTCCGTAATGGACGAGGGAAGAATTATTTCCATAATCAGTCCCATACGCGACTTCATACTCTGATCGCCAACCGATCGCCATCTGCAACATGCTATGTCCTGGCATGGTCGATAGAAAGCCAATCGTGGTCAATGTGCGAAGTACCATCCTCTTTGGCAGAATGTCCATATTCAGTCTCCTAAGGGCTCGTCATAGAAGCGTATGCATTGGCCCGCTCTTACCACCAGTATATCGTTCGCAACCTGGAACTCTGTTGACGCAATCTAGAGCTGGAACATCTGATGCATGGGTTAAGCCGAAGGTATGCAAGAGTTCATGCAGCAAAATGCAATGAGTTGGTCCGCAGGATGGCAATGCACTTAACTTACCTCGCCTCATGCAAATGTGGACATACCAACACGGATCCAGCCATCCTCCGGGGACCGCATATCCGCATTGGCCTTCTTTGCAGTTGTAATTGTACTGAAGGATAACACAAACTTTGTCTCCAAAGCCTCCAATTGCAGCTCTTTCGCCGATATCAATAGTGTCTGGATATGTCTTCGGTAAAAGTAAAGTGCCCTCCTTTACCCTGGTTGATTGCGTGCAGCCCTTCATGCAATCGTCAAAATCTGCTGAGGCCTTGTCAAGTGCCTTTAGCATATCGGATATTACTTGATTAGCATGCCGTCGCTCTTCAGGGCTAAACCGCTTATCTAAACCTATGTCAAGGCCGGTAGGATCGGGATACTGGACGGCGTTGTGATCTGCATAAGTATATGGCAATTGCGCCGGCCACAGTGGATCTACGCTTAACCACCGAGACGTATCTGCCCGGTAGTGCCTAGCACGCACGTACATCCGAGAAACCGCATCGGTCAGGTATCCCCAAACGCCACAGAAGCCCCACGGGCTTGGATTCGTACCCGTTTGCGTGCGCACTTCACCGAAGGGCCAATAGGTAGTGGTGGATGTCACCGTCCCTGACTCATCCGTAGTCATGATGACGTTGCCAAGTGTGTCCGGGACGTACTCCGTCACCACGCCGCCTCGGTTTTCTTCAACCAGGCGGCCATGAACTGTCGCGTACGTCACGGACATTGCCATCAGCGTTTGCCTCTGCTCTCTTGGTGCAGATCGGAAATGACCAAGCGAAACCCGGCGTCAAACAGAAGTTCGCTGTTCTCGTCGCCGTAATCGTTATCAGCCTTAACCCTCCATACAAAGGGATACCAGTCAGAGAAGGAACCGCCTCTTCTAAGCCTTTCAACTGTGTCGACTGTGCTGATCGGGTCTTGAAGGGGTTTGTCTCTATTGCTTGCAATGAACTCAAAGTCTGTATCAAGTATCCACTCACTTGCGTTCCCAACCATATCGTATAGCCCGAACGCATTCGGCGGGAAAGAGCCCACCGGTACCGCCTTCAAGGGCTTCCCGGAGATGCCAGAGTTGCACAGCCGATCAACGCCCGTGTTGTCCCCCCAGGGGAAGTCCTTTTGCTCCAGGCCACCCCGGGCGGCATACTCCCATTCCGCATCGGTGGGCAGGCGGTATGGCTTGCCCTCTTTCTCTGCGAGTAGCCGCGCAAATTCCTCCGCCTGGTCGCGGGTGATGCCCGTCACCGGGTCATCGTCGCCAAGGGATTCGGCGGGGCGCTTGTGCCCCTTCACCAGCATGTCGTACTGCCTGTTGGTCACCTCGGTCGAGGCGATCCAGAACGAACTCACCCTCACTTTGAGCACCGGCTTGCGGTGTTCGGGGTGCCCCATCCGGAATTCACCGGCGGGTAGCTGGATCAGGGTCTGGCCGAGGGAGTTGGTCAACTTTGGCAAATCTATCACATTCGGAATGGGAGTGTTCACAGAGCAACCTACAGCCAGTAAGACCGGAAGGAAAGAGAAATTATTCACAACACTTCAAGTTCCCTTTGGCAAAATGGAGTCGCATTGACAGGGGAATCAAGCTGAGGGGCGCGCAACACTGTTCTGCACATTGTGTGTATCCGTCTTGCTCAGCCTCCACCGATGCAATGCAACATTGTCTGGACCCTTCGCCGTGAAGAGCGCATCGTTGCTTTGCAACCCTCCATAAAGGAGTATCCCTCCTCCTCCAAAGGTCGATCATGCAGTCATTTTGGCATCGTAAACACTTTGCAGCTTCTTTGCTAAGGGGGAATGGGGTTATGCCTAACCCTGGCAAGTATGGCCCAATACGATCGGCAGCTTCAAAAGCGCCGATAGAAACACATATGAACATGGATACGCAACTCGCGCACTTATCGAGTTTGTTTCCAGTTCTTTTGTAACGGTTTCCGTATTCGCTGGTGTTGTCAACGCAACTATCCTGTCCCAAGCAACGTAGGCCAAAATCGATTGCCATACTGAATCCGCAGGGTTCCCCTTTCTTGAGGAAGGCATCAAAGACCGAAAGACCGCTGCTATCAATCTCTTGGGTCGGCGCAACAGAGTAAAGGTACGCAGGTTGTTCTGGCCACAGGGGATCGACCGATAGCCAGCGAGATGTATCCGCCCGGTAGTGCCGGGCGCGCACGTACATCCGTGACACTGCATCCGTTAGATAGCCCCACACGCCACAGAAGCCCCATGGGCTCGGGTTCGTTCCCGTTTGCGTACGCACCTCACCAAAGGGCCAGTAGGTGGTGGCGGAGGTGACTGTCCCTGACTCATCCGTAGTCATGATGACGTTGCCAAGGGTGTCCGGAACGTACTCCGTCACCACGCCGCCTCGGTTTTCTTCCACCAAGCGGCCATGGACTGTCGCGTAAGTGACAGACATTGCCATCAGTTGATTGCTCCTTGGTGTGACATGCAGCGTTGCGATACCAATCCCACAATCACTCCGGTGGGATCCTTAATCGCCACGTTGGCTCTCCCTGACTGGTGTTTTAGCGAGATCAGCGAGTTTCTTGCGTTCTCGATCGAGTAACTTAGTTGCCCAAGTATGTGAGCTACGGTTCAATGTCTCGAGAGTGCTTTGATACTTAGAAAACGGAATCAAACTGCACTCCAAATACATAGAAACGAGATTTGAATCTTCGATATCTCCTTGAAGGATGAGCATCTCAGCCGACGTGTAAGCCAAGTAGTCATCCGTTCTTCGGCGATACTCTGTCACGTAGACTTGCAGGGAGTCTCGCCAATGATCCAGTAGAATTGAGAAAGAATCTGGCCTGTTCTCTCCCAATGGTATCTGGCGTAAGTAAATCGTCCGCATTGAAGATATCGACGCACTACGAAGAGAGTGAGTGTCGCTCCTGCTCCACTTTGTTAAGGCTAGTGCAACAGAAAACTCATCACTTCGGGCTAAGGCTACGATACCAAATGTTGACAGCACGCTATCAGGATTGTGGTCTATAAACTGGATGATTTCTCCAGTGATACCGGGACGCTTCGAGAGTAGTTCTGGTATGGAAAGTGTACCTTCCGCTATCTGTGACAATTCGGCCGCGACGCTTGATTGCTGAGTAGCAGCACTAGCATGGGTAGACAAGGCTAACATGGTTAGCAAGGAAGTGACCAACTGCAAGCTTTGACTAGTCATCTTAAAAATACCTCAAGTGTGACGACTTTGTAGCGCAGAGAGTTTCGCATCTGGTGTGGAGTGTCTCTCGGACCTCGAAGCTTGGGTCGTCGTACGAAGGGTACGGAAACATTTGGGCGCAACAATTCTTGCAATCTTCTTCCGTGTCCGTCCTTTTCGAACATTGCGCGAATGACACTGTCCCAGAGGATTGTTGGCAAAGTAGCTTGACTAACTGACCTAGTTTGGATATTGGTCCCGAACCTCTATAAGAATGTGCGTCCCGGCAGCAATCTGCCGGAGTTGGCGCAGTCAACTTTGTTCTTGAATCGTTGATCAAGCCGATGAGGTGCTTCAAGGTCTGCTCTCCAATAAACTTGCCGATAGTGCGGATATAATTTACAATATCAGCACCGGACTTTAATGAGCACAGCATCGCAATGCAGCCGCCTAAGGGTCCGCTTATCGCACATGGGTTGTCATCTGGCGCGTTGCATGCAGCAAGTCCAGTTGGATCAGCCTGAGTGGTAGGCTGATCTGAAGAATAGCCATAGGGTAGTTCAAGTGGCCATAGTGGATCCACAGTCAACCAACGAGACGTATCTGCCCTGTAGTGGCGGGCGCGGACGTACATCCGCGAAACCGCATCAGTAAGATAGCCCCAAACGCCACAGAAGCCCCACGGGCTCGGATTCGTCCCCGTTTGCGAGCGGACTTCACCGAAGGGCCAGTAGGTAGTGGTGGATGTCACCGTCCCTGACTCATCCGTAGTCATGATGACGTTTCCAAGGGTGTCCGGGACGTACTCCGTCACCACGCCGCCTCGGTTTTCTTCCACCAGGCGGCCATGAACTGTCGCGTACGTCACGGACATTGCCATTAGCTGATTTCTCCTAGATAGTCGCTGCCATCCCAGACATAAGTGGTTGTACCCGAAGCCGTCTGCTTGGTTCTTCGCAATCCGTCGCCATCGTACGTCATCGTGGTCGAAGTTTCATCCGGCAGGGTCACCTTCGTCATCTCGTTCCGGCGGTTGAATGCGTACACCGTTCGAATAGCAGCGGTTCCTCGTCGTTCATCCGTGGTATTGCCGTTGTTATCGTAAGTGAAGGTCACACGGGTCGGTCCATCTTGCATCGTGGTTAGGCGCTGCGCCGCGTTGTAGGTCATTGTGGCGGGCAGGCTGCCTTGATGATGCTTCACGGTCTGGTTGCCAACGGCATCATACGTGAAGGTCGAGAATGCCCCTGAAGTTTGTTGTCCCGTGAGGCGGCTCGCATTGTCATAGGTGTAGGATGTCGTGACCCCATTTGCCAGCTGCTTGGTCTTCCGGCCGGCGGCATCGTAGGTATCAACGACGGTGGAAATCACCGTACTTGCATGGAGTCTCGTCATCGTAATCGGACGGTTCAAAGGATCATAGGTTGTGACCTGCGAACCTGAGCCGTAGGAAAGAGTGACGAGGTTTCCTTCGGCATCATACGTGGAAGTGTAGATCTTCCCGCTGGGAAGCTTTTGCCCCGAAATCCGGTTGAGGGCATCGAACGTTGACGTGGTGCGCCCACCATCGGGGTCGATCATCAGCTCGCGGTTGCCCACGGCATCGTATTGATAGCTGATGACAAGCGCCCCGGGGGATTCGACTCGCGAAACCTCGTTGCGGGCGGTGTAGGCGTACTTGGTGGTGCCGGTGGCATCTACCATGGTGGTGCGGTTGCCCACGGCATCGTAACCATAGGTGACGGCAAAGGGCGAAGCGCCATACAGCACCTGCGTGGTGCGGCCCAGGGCATCGTGGGTGTGGGTTTGCACCCAGCCATTGGCATCCAGGATGGTGGTGGGGCGGCCCGCCGCATCGTAGCTGGTGGTGGTAGCCAGGTTTAGTTCGTTGCGCAGGGCAATTTGCCGACCAGCGAGGTCATACGAATACGTGATTCGGTTGCCCCGGGCATCTTGGCGGCTGGTTTGCTGTCCAGCGAGATCGAAGGTGTAGGACGTGCGGTTGCCCAGGGGGTCCACACTGGCCGACATTCGGTTGGAATTGGCCGAATACACCGACGTGGTGATGAAGCCTAGCGGGTTGGTGACGCTGGTTTGGTTGCCTGCATTGTCATAAGCGTAGCTGGTGCGGTTTCCGAGGGCGTCTACCGAGGCTGTGACTTGACCCGCAAGGTCATAGACCGTAGTGGACCGGCGACCGAGCGGCGTGGTGACCGCTACTTGCCGATTGACTTCATCGAAGGTGTAGCTCGTTCGATTGCCGAGAGCATCCACGTTCGCGATGAGGTTGCGGGCGTTGTAGACGCTGGTGGACACGTTCCCACGGGCATCTTGTACCGTTTGGGGGCGACCGGCGTTGTCGTAGCCATACGTGGTGCGGTTGCCGAGCGCATCGACGTCCGCGATCTTCTGCATGGCGGAGTTGTAAACGGTGGAGGTCACGCGGCCCAGGGCGTCCACGGTGCGGGTGGGGAAGCCCATGTTGTCGTACTCATAGGTGGTGACATTGCCGAGGGCATCCTTGACGCTGGTGCGACGATCGAACCGGCCGTAAGTGTAGGAGGTTCGCTCATTCAGCGGATTGACCACAGCCTGGACGAGGCACGAATCGTAGATGGTGGTGGAGACCTGGTTCAGCGGATTGCGGACCGCGATGACGTGGTCGGCCGCATCGTAGGTGTAGCTGGTGGTGCGCCCCAGGGGATCGGTGGTGGCGATCAACCGATTGAGGGAATCGTACGAATTGGTGACGATGCCGCCATCGGAGTGCGCGATGGTGACGATGTTGCCAAAGGTATCCCGACTGTAGGTGGTGCGCAGCCCCCGAGGATCGACGACGGCCTGAAGTTGGCCATCGGTGTCGTAGACGTACGAGGTGACACGCCCGAGCGGGTCGGTCATGCGAATGCGCCGACGGGTGCTGCCCGTGCCGTCATAACCGAACGTGGAGATGGCCCCATTGGCCTGGATGAGGGTCGTGAGATTGGCGAACCCATCGTAGAGCATCGTCGTTCGGTTGCCCAGGGGGTCATCCGAGGCGGTGACAAGGAACTGGCTGTTGTAGGTGACACTCATCATGGTGCCCGCGGGAGTTTCTTCCTTGGTCTTCAGCCGACTTGTATCGTATGTGTAGGTGATGGTGTAGCCTTCAGGCCGCTGGACGGAGGAGACATTGCCGCTCCCGTCGATATTGTATGTGACGAACGCGCCCGAGGGCCAGGTTTCAACCGTCTTGCCGTTCGAATATGCGTAAGTCCAGACGGCCGTGCCAGCGGCCATGGAGACGACCTTTTGTAAGGCATTGTACATGTAGGTGGTGCGGTAGCCGCGTGGATCCTCGATGGCATGAACCATGGAGAAACCGGCCCCCGCGCCTGCCGCAGAGTAGACGTACTTAGTTGTGCAGCCAAGCGGGGTCGTCAGGGTGGTCAGGCTGCCCGCTCCGTCGTATTGCATGGTCCAGCGCCGGCCGCCCCAGTCTTCGATGTTGCTGACCAAGGAAACGGTGGTGCCGGGTGTGTAATTGACAGTCAGAATGTTGCCACCGGGGACGGTGACGGACTTGACCAGACCGGCTTCAACTCCGGTGCCGTATGTGTAGGTGTGCCCCACGCCGCTGGCCGTTTGAATGCGATCGATCTCGTACTTTGTGCCGCCTACGACGTGCTTCTTGTAGGTGATCGTGAGGCCGTCGTTGAAATGCTCAGTGTAGGCGTCGGCGGAGGAATCGTAGGAAAGGGTGGTCAGGTTCTTCGTGTTGGTCGAAGACTGGTAGGTTGAAATTGTGCCCGAGGTTCCTAGCCGCTTGTATAGCTGATAGGTGAAGTTGCCCCGATAGATGGTGGCAATATTGTCCTGCTCAATGACGTAGGTGCGAAGAGAAGCCGAGCGGCTCTTTCCGAACTCGGACATCTCTTGCGTGCGCGAGGAGTAGTAAAGGCTTACCGTGACGTCAAGCCCCTTCGCACGCAACGCGATCTCAGGGTCGATGACTAAGTCACCGGTAGAGGGATCCGGCAATGGGCGATGCGGATGCTCCCTCGGGCCTGGAGGTGTGGCCCCCTGGAGTTGGGCGCTAGGTTGCTCTGTTCCAAAATTTGGTTCGGGGATGTGCATGGGTTCCTCTTCAATCACTCAACGGCAAAAACACATTCAATTTCGAGGTTAGCGTTCATTTGCAGGCCCGAGTAGCAGGACGGGCCGGGCTCCCCTCCGGGAAAGGGCAGCGGCCCGGGAGAACCCGGCACACAACCGGTGGCAACACAACCGCAATCGCCGTCACTGCACGAAGTTGCGAGGCTAGCGCCGCCTGATGGGGAAGCCGGAAGCGGGCAATAGAGTGAGTGATATTGATGTGCGGGTCCCATTTTCTTAGTTGAGAGCTTGGTGAATTGCCTGTACGGCGAGTTCGGCGTAGTGTTCCTTTCCTTCAGGAAGACCTTGGAGTACGAGAAGGATGTCTTTCGGTTCGATGAGCTTGGCTTTCTCTACGGACCTTCCTTTCAGAAGGGTGGTAAGGACACTTCCCGTCGCTAGGCTGGAAGGGCATCCGTTGCACTCGAATCCTACAGCGACGATTTCGAGGTCATGAACCCGTAACCACAAGCTAATGTAGGGGCCTTCCCCTGGTACTCCGCCGCTCCCGAAGTGAGTGGCGTCAACGAGCGGTCCCGCATATTGCGGATTCGCTGCATGATAGGCCGCGATGGGTGAAAGCACCGACATGAGAAGGCTCTCTTTCCCTACTATAACGCAATATTGCCGGGAGAGGTTTCAAGTTTTCCACAGTTCCCCTAATTGTCACGCTCCTGCCGCAGTCGGCCAATTCGTGCGTGCGTCTCCGCATGGCCTGGATTGAGGCTGGCGGCGACTTCGTACCAACGCAGAGCCTTACCCGGTTCGTTATTTTCCTCCGCCAGAACACCAAGGAAAAACGCACCTTCAGGATCCCCGGCGGCCTGAAGTTCGTGCAGAAGCGGAATGGCCTCGGATTGTTGCCCAGTGTTCAATAGCTGCTTTGCCAGCACCCGCTTGATGCCATACGGCTGCGTGCTCGATTCGATGGCCGAGACCAGTTGAGGGATCGGATTCAGTCCGGATGTATCGCACGTCCGTACGATCATGTTCGCCCATGATTCACCGCGTCCCTGATTGGCTTCAACCCATTGAATTGCGAACCGAACCGATTCAAGGTCTCCGTGCTCCGTTGCAGATTCGAAAATCGTAAAGGCGACTTCAGGGCGTTCGCTTTCTTCAAGCGCCTTCATCCACTGATCACGAGCTGAGCCATATTGACCCAAGGCAAGGTAACTCAGGGCAAGATTGTGACGAGTCTTGTAGCCCAAGATTCCCGGATCAAGACTGGTGAAGGCGCTACTGATTTCAGCTTCCAAGACACGCTCGTAATGCTCGACAGCACGCTCATGGGCCCCCAGCTCTGCCCAAATTTGAGCAAGGTGGAAGTTCATTTCTGGATCACCGGGAATGAGGCTCAGGCCTTCATTGAGACGCCGCATAGCTTCACCCGGGTCACCTAGCCTCCGATAAGACGCTGCCATAAGAGCATATGCCTTGCGGACGTGCGATTCGCTTGGATGCGAGTTCTTGATGGACTGGTCAAGCCATTCAACGGCACCGGAATGGTCATCCGTGTAGTGAGCGGTCATCCCAAGATTGAAGAGCACGAAGGGATGTCCGGGTCGATCTTGGAGGTCAAGTTTCAGGAGGAATGAATCTCTTTCTCGCTTCCGAGCCTGGCCTTCGGGAGACGTATCGTAGCCGGAGTGAAGGACGAAGGTTGGTAACCGAACAATTCGCCCACCGTCCGGTATCCCACGGTTGTTGGCCGCTTCGCGCAAGGAGGGCAGGATTTGCTCGTGGATCCTGCCCTCCCATTTGAGTTCAGGCCAATTCCGAAAGACCTTGACGTGATCGACTTCAGTGCCGAATCCACCATCTTCCACAAACCTAACGGGAATGACCATGCCGATGACGTCCTCGCCAGCAGTTTGAATGGCCGAGCGAACAGCATCGATACACTCATGTGAGATCGTGTCGTCCGCATCGATCCACATAATCCAGTCACCGGTAGCTCCGGTCATTGACTGATTTCGTGCTTCCGCAAAGCTGTCTGGCCAGCTAGACTCCCGCAAGTCCACGCCAAATGCTCGACAAATTTCTTTTGTTCTGTCCGTCGAGCCTGTGTCGACCACAATCACTTGGTCGAAATAGGGAACCGAGCTTCGCAGACATGCTTCAAGTACTCGCTCTTCATTCTTGACGATCATGCAAAGAGAAATCGTGATCCTGTTCTTCTCATGTCGTCCCTTCAGACTGGCAAGCTCGCCGATTCTGGTCTCATAGACATCGGCCACAACATCCCAGGTGAATCGGCTTGCACCGGAGATTGCCTTTGCTCGCTTGCTGCGAAGTTCCTCTCTGTCAGAAAATGCTCGGCGCATCAAGTGCCTCAGGTCGTCGATTGAGGGTTCTAGCCAACCCTGTGGCTCTTGGCTCTCTAGTCCGGCCGATTGAACAATTGGCACCTGCTTGCTTGCGATCTTGTATCCGGAGCTACTCCCAACAAAGTCATCGGTTGGGCCTCCATGCGTGACGATCGGTACCACTCCGCATGCCATGGCCTCTAGCACGGGAAGGCAAAATCCCTCGGCGCGATACGGTTGCACAAGGCAATGACAAGACCTCATAAGGGCAGCTAGCTCAATCGGCGCAAGATCATCCGTGATGATCTCCACTTGCGCAGCACCAGGGTCACTGACCACGGCGCGAATGGGTTCAACATGATTCGCGTGTGAGTAAACGTGCCGGGAGCCCGTGTCCTTGACGATGAGCTTTACGTTCTCATAGCGACGAAACTCGGCCAGGTAGGCACGCATCAGAAGATCGATGCCCTTTCTTTCGATCGTGCCGCCAACGAACAAGAAGCGAAATTCTCCCTCAGGGCTACCTTCAGCGGCAAAGAAGATCTCATCGTCAAATCCAAGAGGCATGACCCTGACTTTTTCCGGCGGTGATCCGGCTTGGATGTACGCAGAGCGTGTGAACTCAGAATTGACCCAGAGTTCTCGGACGAGGTGGCCCCTGACAGCGTCTACCCACATTGTAGGAGCTCGAAGGAACTCCCAGGGTTGCATGAGAACGAGATCACTTCCTGAAGTGGCCAAGTTAGGAGGGAAAGAATGGCGAATCGTGAGGTCAAGAGGGCCCTGGTTGCGTTCCAGCTCCTTCAGAGCCTCGAAGTGTGGAGGATTGAACTCCTCTGTCCACTGATCATAGGACGCTATGCAGTGGATTGCGCCACGTCTAGCGAGCCGAATAGCCAGTTCTCGGTTTACGTGAGCGAGACTGTGCCACGCATAGAAACTACCTTCCCATGAGGTGACGACTGACTTCACTACTGATTCATCTCCATAATGTCCTTGTAAACCAACGATAGCTGCTCTGCTACATCCATCCAGCGCGGCACCCTGAACGAGGTGTCCCGTACCCTTTCCATGCCGCTGAGGAGTTGAGTCGCCAGCTGAACTACGTTGAGTGGATCGCAATACACCGCACGATCACCAAAGTACTCGAACTCTGCTCCTCTGTCGCTACAGACCAGCGCGCAGCCTGCCTGGCAAGCCTCCAAGTTTGCAATTCCTGGTGTCTCGCCGAAACTAGGAAGGCAGTGAATGGTCGCTTTGCTGAGGACACCTTTAACGACTGCGGGGTTCTGAGGTCCAAGGAACGTTGTGTCGTGACCGGCAAATCGTCGGCAAAGCTCTGCATATGCCTGGTGGGGCTCAAGCCCAACTAGAACCAAGGGGAGACCGGCCCTTCTACAGGCCAGCACGAGTGTAAGTTGGTTCTTATTCGGCTCAAGTCTTCCGACGCAGGCTACGAACGGTCTGTCCGGCAGGGACGGAATGGTCTCGGGCCGCGATTGTAATGGGGCTGCGTTGGGAATGACCCGTATGGACTTTGGGTTGATCTTTGACGAGGCCCTGAGAACGTCAGCTTCAATCTGAGCATTCGGCAATACGGCGGATGCGCCTTCGATGAGTGCCTTGACCTCATTTGGGAGTTCGGTGATGAAGTGACCATCAGCTCGTCTCTGGGCAGCCTCAGCGCGTAGCGAGTCATATACAGCAATGGCTTCTCCAAGGCTGTCAGATGCTTCGACAGCGCCACACAGGCGGGGTGCAACCCAGTTCAACTCACCTCGGTCCCAATAGATGGGGGACAGAACGTATGGAGTCTTTGACCGAAGGAGAGTCTCTGTGATCTCCTGCACGTGCAGGGAGTAGACGTGAATGAGGCCTTCTCCCGGAGGTATGCAACCAACTCCGATGTTTGAGCGAATCCCGAGGTCGCTCAAACTACGAATGGACTCGACAAGCTGGACCTCACCGCCTCCAAAGATATTCAGAGCATTGGCGTGAGTGACTGATCTGATCTCAATGTCCGGAATATGTTCGCTAGGCCAGTCCAAATCAAAGAGGTACCCCTCACGAGCAGAGTAGACGGATGATCTCCCCTTGTTCCGAGTCACCTCAAATCCGGGCGGAAGGGCAGGGAGGCTGTAGTTAGGCTGCGCCTGGTCCAACTGTACCGAGGCTTGCCAGGCCATCGCAAGAAAGTCAGACGCCGAAGGAGGGATGCTGACAGTGTCCGAGCGTTCCATATGCTTCAATCTAGCAACGGCCTCGTAAACTGCGCTACCTAGAGCTAGAAAGAAGCCAGCCTTCTCGTCTTTGTATCCGGCCGTCTGATCGTAGTACCAGGAGAGCGTGGTGCCGAAGCTCGTGGCGACGTCTTGCCAAGATTGTTCTGTCTGGACCTCCTTCTTCGATTCTAGGGTGGTGTAGTGGTTGAGCTTGTCGAAGTAATGAGTAAGGTCCCGATGAGAAAAATGCTCAATTGCATCCTGTGGGCTTGAAGGAAGGACTTTCAGGACCTTGCCTTGTACTTGCGCAGGCTCATGGACGTGGCCTGAGAAGCTAAATGTGCCTCGCCGCAGGAGTGGTGGTGACTTGTAACTCGGCCACCAGCCCCCAGCATACTGAATCCAACTTCCGAAGCTAATGGTTCGAAAGGGCAAACTCAATGCCGAAACATCGTCCGGGGTTGTGTGAATGAGCCGCTCGATCGTGTCCTTGATTTCGGGGGTGAGCCTCTCATCGGCATCGAGGTACAGCACCCACTCTTGAGAAGCATGGCTTGCGCTCAGATTTCGGGCAGAGTCGAATTCATCAACCAAATCAACAGGCAGGATCGACGCACCCAGAGACTGAGCTACTTCAACCGTCTTGTCTGAGCTTTCCATGTCACAGACGATCACTTCCTGCGCCCAATTGGTCACGGTCATCAGGCACTCGCGTATTTGCCTCTCCTCATTGCGGGTGTGAATGAGGACAGAAACCGGAACTCTCTCTACCGAATTCACTGAACACCTTAACCCAGAGTGATTGCGGTCGTGCGCCGATTAACC
>Ga0058866_1472911_pt1 | contig 17384 bp, 28 predicted proteins | sample TNRReaAerobicRNA_3_FD_61084 | JGI IMG/M metagenome (GOLD analysis project Ga0058866, IMG submission 61084) | Wastewater treatment Type I Accumulibacter community from EBPR Bioreactor in Madison, WI, USA - TNR Reactor, Time D- 0min-Aerobic_ RNA... | ecosystem: Engineered > Bioreactor > EBPR >...
GCCCCGTAGGATTAGGCTTTGCTCCGCTGTTGCGGGGCAGATGTTTCTCTTCTCGTTTACATTTCGCGAAAGAATACCCCTGTTTTTTAGCGGTTTCATGTTTGGAAACCCCACATAGGGGAGCCTATATTTGCAGGCTCTGAAACCAACAGTTCTGCGAAACGCACAGGTCGCGCCCTGCAAACTCTCCGATCACATCATTGCGGAGAAAGTGGCGGGGACTCCAAGGAAACCGCAGGACTTCGGGGGACAGCCCAGGCGCAACGCCTGGCAGGGATTCCAGCCGGAACCCTTCCTGAAGCCAGTTTCCGCAACGTGAGCCTTTGCACAAGGCAGTGCACAACAACCTCGACACACCGCACCGTCGAAGCGCCCAGCATCTGGAGCGCACGTGCCAGCCGGATGTAGAACGAATTACTGGGATTTCACAACAACCGAAAACGTTATCCAGCACCATGCTGCCAAGCAACGGGGGGAACTCGTAGCAGTATTGGTGTCGATAGATTGTCTTTTGTCAACGCTTCAGAAGAAGGGAGCAGATACAGAACCGTGGCAGCACAAGTTATCCGAATCAAACTGAAGTCGTACGATCACAACCTGATCGACAAATCGGCTGAGAAGATCATCCGCACCGTCAAACAAACTGGCGCGATTGTCTCCGGTCCGGTTCCACTTCCAACCGAGCGCACCGTTTATACGGTGAACCGCTCGCCGCACGTTGACAAAAAATCGCGCGAGCAATTCGAACACCGCTCCCACAAGCGGCTGATTGACATCCTGAACTCAACGCCCAAAACCGTTGACTCATTAATGCGGCTGGAACTTCCCGCCGGTGTTGATGTGGAAATCAAGGTGGATGCCTAATCCCCAGCCCAGCAAGCGCACGATACTGAATTTCTGACAGAAACGAGATTTTTCCTTACGCAACCATGTCCACGCTCATCGGCAGAAAAATTGGCATGACGGGAATGTTCAACGAGCAAGGCGTTTACGTCCCTTGCACGTTGATCGAGACCGGCCCCTGCACCGTTGTGCAGGTGAAAACAGAGGACTCCGACGGCTACACCGCCCTTCAGCTTGGGTACGGCAGCGGCAAAGATAGAAACGTCAACAAGGCATTGGGTGGCCATCTCTCCAAGGCCGGTGTGGCAACGCCAAAATTGCTGCGCGAAGTCCGCACCTTCGATGCTGCCAACTACAAAGTTGGGGATGTCATCAGCGTGGGCGATGTGTTCACCGTTGGCGATAAAGTGAAAGTTGTTGCCACCAGCAAAGGGCGCGGGTTCCAGGGCGTTATGAAACGCCACCACTTCGGTGGTGTTGGAATGCAAACCCACGGTCAGTCGGATCGCCAGCGTGCACCAGGTTCGATTGGCGGATCAAGCTATCCATCGCGTGTGTTCCCCGGAACCCGGATGGCAGGGCGCATGGGTGGCGAACAAACCACTGTCCGTAATCTTCAAATTGTCGGTGTCCTTCCGGAAAAGAACGTGCTGATCGTCAAAGGCTCGATTCCCGGCGCACCAAACAGCATTGTGGAAGTTGTACGGATGCCGAAAGCCTAATTCAGGCTTCTGACCAGAAGATATTTTCAACTTCCCCCCAGACCCGCACGCGCGACCAACGACGCAGGATTTTTCGATAAGAGAGACTAACGATGAATCTCAACGTTCTCAAAATAGACGGTTCTTCGGCTGGCAGCATCGAGCTGCCGGATGAAGTTTTCGGCATCGAGCCGAACGTGGCCGTCATGCACCAAGCCGTCAAGATGTACTTGGCCAATCAACGCCAGGGTACTCACAAGACGAAAACCCGCGCGGAAGTCCGTGGCGGTGGCCGCAAGCCGTGGAAGCAAAAAGGACGCGGAACCGCCCGCGCTGGCTCCACACGTACCGGCGTTTGGGTTGGTGGTGGCAATATCCATGGCCCAATCCCCCGCGACTACTCGCAAGCAATGCCAAAAAAAATGCGCCAGCTTGCACGCCGTTCCGCGCTTTCGTTAAAAGCACAATCGAACGAGCTGGTGGTGGTGGAGGATCTTGGGTTCAGCGAGATTAAAACCAAGCCGTTTGCCCAAATGCTGAAGGCAATCAACGCAAGCGGACGCAAAGCCGTGGTGCTGATGGGTGCGCAGAACGAGAACGTCCTCCGTTCGGCTCGCAATATCACCCGCTGCCAAGTGCTGCAAGCAACCGACGCTTCCACGTACGACCTGCTGAACAATCAGGTGCTGGTGTTGGAACGCAGCTCGGTGGAAGCACTGATCAGCCAGCTTGGTGCAAAAACCGCAACCGAGGAGGGCCAAGCATGAGACAGGTTCTGAAGCGTCCGATTCTCACCGAAAAAAGCACCGCACTGAGCAACAAAGCCCAGTATGTGTTCGAGGTGGATGTGAACGCCAACAAGATTGAAATCCGCAAAGCGGTGGAAAGCCGCTATCGGGTGGATGTCACCAGCGTCCGGACTATCACCGTTCGCCCGCAAGCCCGCGTCCAGATGACCCGCCGGGGCTGGATTCAAGGCAAAACCAAATGGCGCAAAAAAGCCATTGTATCATTGAAGCAGGGACAGACAATAGATATTGTTGGCGATCTGCCGACCGAGGAATAACGCTCCATGGGTATCCGTCTTAGCAAACCGATTACCAGTTCACGTCGCTTCTACTCGACGCCGACGTTCGATGAGATCACCTCAACGACTCCGGAAAAGTCGTTGCTGGCACCGCTGAAAAAAAGTGGTGGCCGCAACAACACCGGCCGTGTGACCTCGCGCCACCGTGGTGGTGGCCACAAACGGATGTACCGCATCATTGATTTCAAGCGGAATAAAATCGGCATGGAAGCAACGGTTGCAACGATTGAGTACGATCCGAACCGCTCTGCTCGCATCTGCCTGCTGGAGTATGCCGACGGCGAAAAACGCTACATCCTTGCTCCGAATGGGGTGAAAGTTGGCGATAAACTGATGGCCGGCCCCGATGCCGAAATCCGTGATGGAAACGCTGTGCCGGTTGGCCGCGTGCCGCTGGGTTCGTTCATCCATAACATCGAACTGAAACCAGGCAAAGGTGGCCAGCTTGGCCGCTCGGCAGGAACCGCCGCCCAGTTGGTTGCCCGTGAAGGAAAATTCAGCACCCTTCGCCTCCCTTCCGGGGAAATGCGTTTGGTTCGCAACGACTGCTACGCAACGCTTGGTGTGGTGGGGAACTCGGAGCATGAGAACATCAGCTACGGGAAAGCAGGCCGTATGCGTTGGTTTGGCGTTCGCCCACAAACGCGCGGCATGGCAATGAACCCCATTGACCACCCGAACGGTGGTGGCGAAGGCCGCTCCAAATCGGGCGGTGGCCGCCAGCATCCCGAGTCGCCGTGGGGCAAGTACGCCAAGGGCTTGAAAACCCGCAAGAAGAAGAAGGCAAGCAGCCAGTACATCGTCCGCCGCAGAACGAAGTAATCAGAGAACCAGTAACTACCGAATCATCAATGGCACGTTCGCTTAAGAAAGGCCCATACGTTGATGCCAATCTGATCAAGAAGGTCGAGGCGTTGAACAACCAGAATCAGAAGCGCGTTGTAAAAACGTGGGCACGTGCTTCCACAATCGCCCCCGATTTTGTGGGCCATACGTTCGCGGTGCACAACGGGCAAAAATTCATCCCTGTGTATGTCACCGAAAACATGGTAGGACACAAGTTGGGTGAGTTTTCGCCAACGCGGAACTTCCGCGGCCACTCGGGCGACAAGAAGAAGTAAGCAAGAATCCACGAGACAGAGAAGCACGAACCAGACCATTTGGCCAGCATCGGCTGGCGTTCTGAAAGGATAGAATCATGCTTGAAGCACGCGCAAAACGACGCAACATCCGCTCTTCACCCCGCAAAATGCGATTGGTGATTGACCTGATTCGTGGCAAGAACGCCAACGAAGCGCTGAATATCCTGCGCTTTATGCCAAACCGCGCTTCCCTTGCTGCCGAGCAAACGCTCCGTTCAGCAGTTGCCAACCTGATCAACAAAGACGACCGTGGAAGCCTTGATGAAGATGCAATCGTTGTGAAAGCAGTCTTCGTGGATCAAGGAACCACCATGAAGCGGATGCTTCCGGCCCCGCAAGGGCGTGCCTACCGGATGCGGAAACGCTCCAACCACTTAACCATTGTGGTCGGAACAAAATAATTGGCAAAACACTTCAGGTGACGGCGGTGCAACAACAGTGCTGCTGCCACTTGGAAATAGAAAGATCACAAGGAACCTTCGTTCAACGCGAAACCAGCAGAGAACCGTCTTGGGACAGAAAACGAATCCGATTGGACTCCGGCTTGGCATCATCCGCTCATGGGATGCCAACTGGTACGATGAGAAGAACTTTGCACAGAAACTGACCGACGACATGATGGTGCGGAAATACCTCCGCAACCGTCTGAAGCGGGCCGGTGTCAGCCGTATTGTTATCGAGCGCACAGCAAAACTGATGCGTCTGACAATCCACACCTCACGCCCCGGCGTGGTGATTGGCCGCAGCGGCAAGGAGATTGCTCAGCTTGAGGAAGAAGTCCGCCAGGTAGCAAAGATGGACGTGAAAATTTTGATCCATGAGATCAAGCGTCCTGAACTTGATGCCTACTTGGTGGCCGAGAACATCGCCCAGCAACTTGAAGGGCGTGTTGCATTCCGCCGCGCCATGCGCCAGTCGCTTGCTTCGGCAATGCGAATGGGTGCCGAAGGGGTTCGTATTCTCCTTTCTGGCCGGCTTGGCGGCGCGGATATGTCCCGCACCGAACAGTACAAGGAAGGGAGCGTGCCGCTGCACACCTTGCGTGCCGACATTGACTACGCACAGGCAACAGCACAAACCAAGCAAGGGGCAATCGGGGTGAAGGTTTGGATTTGCAAAGGGCATGTCATTGGCCAGCAGCCAATCAACGTGTAAGATTATTCAGCGAAGAACTACCGACTACGGATACTTATCATGCTACTGCCGAAACGAGTCAAATATCGCAAGACCCAGCGCGGGCGTATGACCGGCAAGGCCTATCGTGGTTCCAGCATTGACTTTGGAACACATGGCCTGAAGGCAATGGAACCAACGTGGATTACCAGCCGCCAGATCGAATCGGCTCGTATCGCGCTTAGCCGCCGGATGCGCCGCGACGGAAAAATCTGGATACGCATCTTCCCCGATAAACCTGTCACCAAAAAGCCAGCCGAAACCCGTCAAGGATCGGGTAAAGGTAGCCCAGAATTCTGGGTGGCAGTGGTCAAGCCAGGCCGAGTGATGTTCGAGGTTGGCGGTGTCGCCAACGACATCGCACTGGACGCACTTCGTCTTGCCAGCTTCAAGCTGCCATGCAAAACCAAAATCGTCACACGCCCTGATTATCAGGCGGAGTGATTCATGGGGAATGGTTAGAGATGCTCTCTCTGGCCACAGCGACGCAACGATCAACATCCGAAGAGACCGAGAAGACTGAACAACCATGAAGCCGACGAAACCAGCCGACTTGCGGCAACTGACCGATAACGAACTACAGGATCAAATCCAGCGGAGCGAAGAGGCACTAACCAATATGCGTTTTCGCAAAGCGGTTGGCCAGTTGGAAGAACCTGCTACCATCCGTGTGGTTCGCCGCGACATTGCCCGGCTGAAAACTATTCAGCGCGAACGCCAGCTTGCAGCAAAAGGCTGAAAGCATTGATTCGACTCCGAAGAGCATTATCACGTTTTCCGAATTGACGCTATGTCCGAAGAAATGGATCAGCCGACAACCGAAACAGCAACGCACGACCCACTGAATTTGATGGGCGAGCAGACGACTGCGATCCACGAAGAGATCACCGCCGCTGCCCTGCAACCGAAAAGCCGTCGCAAAATCCGCGTTGGCACTGTGGTCTCCAATAAAATGCAGAAAAGCATTGTGGTGGCGGTGGTGCGTCGCGTTCGCCATCCGCTGTACAAAAAGTACTTCAACAAAACCAAGAAGTACATGGCGCACGACGAAACCAACGATTGCAAAGTTGGCGATACCGTCCGCATCATCGAGACCCGCCCGCTAAGTGCCCGCAAACGTTGGGCAGTGGACACTATCGTTGAACGCGCCAAGTAATATTGCGCTGATTACAAACAGCATAGTGTGTGAGGGGCAACGATCCTCTCAACAATACAACGACAGATTATCTCATTCAGGCAACGCGGCAAGCAATGCTTGGAGCATCGGGGGGGCGGCAGAATGGTGAACTTCCAATAAGAGGAACTACACAACATTCTTGCAGAAACCCGATAGCCAAACGACAGCAGACTTTGTGAGGCAACAATGATTCAGGAAGAAACCAATCTCGTCGTCGCCGATAACTCCGGCGCACGCAAAGTCCGGTGCATCCGTGTGCTGGGCGGCCACGACCGCCGTTATGCTGGCATTGGCGATGTAATCGTCGTGGCAGTAAAAAGCGCGATCCCCGGAGGGAACGTCAAGAAAGGGGATGTTTCCAAGGCAGTGATTGTGCGAACCAAAAAGGAAACCCGCCGCCGCGACGGCAGCTACATCCGCTTCGACGAAAACGCTGCGGTGCTGCTGAACAACCAAGGCGAACCACGCGGAACCCGCATTTTTGGCCCAGTTGCCCGCGAGCTTCGCGACCGCAACTACATGAAAATTATCTCCCTTGCGCCGGAGGTATTGTAAGCCATGAAGAACACAAAAGCAGTAACCACCCGCATAAAAAAAGGGGATGAGGTCATCGTCATCGCTGGTGCCGATGCCGACCCCGAACGCCCACGCCGTGTGATTGCGGTCTATCCAAAAACCGGGCGTGTGTTGGTGGAAGGGATCAACGTTGCCCGCCGGGCCTACCGCAAGAACGCTGACTCTAGCTACCCACAAGGGGGCATTCACGATAAGACCATGCCGATTCACATCAGCAACGTCATGTTGGCCGACCCCAAAGATGGCGGGGCAACCCGTGTTGGCGTGCGTGTTGAGCAAAAAGATGGCAAAACCATCCGCACACGCTACGCGAAAGCCTCCGGTACCGATTTCAAAAACTGAACGCTGCCAATCCATTGATTGATAGATAGAGAGCAATGGCAAAAGAGAAAAAACAGAAGCAGGAATCACAAGGGGGCGGCTCGCGTCCAGATGTTGTGGCGACCGTCCAGGCTGTTGCCCCACGCCTGATCCAGAAATACCGTGAGCAAGTTGTCCCGGCCATGATGAAGCAATTTGGCTATGCCAACATCATGCAGGTTCCACGCTTGGTAAAAATCACGCTGAACCGTGGCGTTGGCGATGCAACTGGCGACCAGAAACTGCTGCAAACCGCAGTGGACGAGCTACAGCTTATCAGCGGGCAGCGTCCAGCGGTGACAAAAGCAAAGAACAGCATCTCCAACTTTAAGCTGCGCGAAGGGGTTGCCATTGGTGCCCGTGTCACGCTGCGCGGTGGGCGGATGTACGAATTTTTCGACCGCTTCGTGGCTGTTGCTGCGCCACGTATCCGCGACTTCCGTGGTTTCCCCGACCGCTCGTTCGACGGGCGCGGCAACTACTCCATGGGGGTGAAAGAACAGATCATCTTCCCAGAAATTGATGTGGACAAAGTGCTTCGCATTGATGGGATGGACATCTCGTTCGTCACCACTGCTAACACCGACGAAGAAGCCTACGCACTGCTGAAGGAGATGGGATTCCCCTTCCGCAAACGCGAAGGAGCCGAAGCCTAAGCAAAGAGCGTTAGGCAACCCGAGGTAGATAGACAGAAGAACCTTCACGGCATTACCGATAGAGATCGCATAACAGTTATGGCACGTAAAAGCCTTATCGCACGGGAAGTAAAGCGGAAGCAGATGGTGGAAAAATACGCCGAGCTCCGCGCCAAGTACAAAGCCGAAGGAGACTACGAGGCGCTTGCAAAGCTGCCCCGGAACAGTTCGGCAGTTCGCCTGCACAATCGTTGTTCGCTAACTGGGCGTGCACGCGCATACTACCGCAAATTTGGATTGTGCCGTAACCAGCTTCGGTTACTTGCACTGGATGGCAAAATCCCAGGAATCCGTAAAGCAAGCTGGTAATCATTCCCGCTACAACAGGTGCTATTCCCCATGCAGGGGAACCACAGACGTATCTTGTTCGCGATCATCAACAGAAAGTTTTCCGAGAACAATGACCGATCCGATTGCAGACTTCCTCACGCGTATCCGCAACGCAGCCGACTCGCGGCATAAGGTGGTGGAGATCCCGGCCTCCAAAATGAAGGCAGGCTTGGCAGAAATCCTGAAGGATCAAGGATTTATTGCCGACGTTGAGAAGTTAGAGGAAGGGCCACAAGGGTGGCTACGCCTAACGCTTCGCTATGTCAATGGCAAACCATCCGTCTTGGGGCTTCGCCGCGTTAGCCGCCCAGGCTTGCGCCAGTACGCCTCGGCAGAGGAGTTGCCCCGCGTGCAGAATGGTCTGGGCATCGCTATCATCAGCACCTCGCAAGGGTTGATGACCGACAAAGAAGCTCGCCGTCGTAACATCGGTGGTGAAGTCCTCTGCTACGTCTGGTAAACACACCATTGCCCGGCTCAACACCGGATAGATGGAGACAGAGCACCAGAAAGTAGAGAGAGGGCGCGCACAAGCGCACGAATTTTTCCTGAACCTTGTAGATAGTAAAGGGTAGAAGCTGTGTCACGTATTGGCAAAAAACCAGTCGCAATCCCCAACGGCGTTACGGTGAAAATGACCGACGACGTTATCATGGTCAAAGGGCCGAAAGGGGAGTTGTCCACCCCGCTGCATCCAGCGGTGAATGTGGCCATCGAAAACAACGAAGTGGTGGTAACCCGCCCTAACGACTTGGCGGTCAGCCGTGCTACGCACGGGCTGATGCGCACCTTAATTTTCAACATGGTTCAGGGCGTTACCGAAGGCTATTCTCGTCGCCTTGACATCGTTGGCGTTGGCTACCGTGCCGAGCTGAAAGGGCAGGCAGTGCAGATGAATATTGGATACTCCCATCCAATATTCTTCTTCCCTCCGTCGGAAATCGCGATAGAGGTTCCGCAGCCAACGGTCATTGTTATCAAGGGCATTGACAAACAACTGGTTGGCCAGGTTGCCGCTAAACTTCGCTCCTTCCGTCCACCCGAGCCATATAAGGGGAAGGGAATTAAGTACGAGAACGAGCAGATCCGCCGCAAGGCTGGCAAATCGGCTGGTAAATAACAGATAGTGTTTCCCCAGCATTGATCCAGCAATCCGACCGACGCACAGAGAGAATTTCAAGAAGTAGAGTAGATAGAGACCATGAGCGCACAGAGCAAACAACAGCGTCATTCGCGGCGCAAAGTTCACATCCGCAAGAAATTGCGTGGCACGCCGGAACGTCCGCGCTTGAGCGTGTTCCGTAGCCTGAAGCATATCTACGTCCAGGCGATTGATGACCTGAACGGGCGTACTCTTGCTTCGGCTTGCAGCTTGAACGATGCTGGTGTTGCAACCACCGGCGAAGGTGGAAAAAAATCGGTCAGCGTGGCTGTTGGCAAAGCCATTGCCATGCGGCTGAAAGAACAGAACGTGGAACGTGCCGTGTTCGACCGCAACGGCTATCTCTATCATGGACGTGTGAAAGCATTGGCCGACGGAGCACGGGAAGCAGGGCTTCAACTGTAACGATGATCGCCGGCAGTGGTGGATTAGGCTGAATTTTAGTCAATCCCCCCTATCTTTGCCCCCCGCTTTCCAAAGCAAATGGGGCAAAGCAAAGTGCCGAACAACTCTTACGCAAGACATTTAACAGCACACAGGCAGTGGTAAAACCGAAAACATCTGAACTGGAACTGAAGGACAGGGTTGTCAAAGTCAACCGCACGGCAAAAGTCGTGAAGGGTGGCCGCCGATTCGGCTTCAGCGCAATCGTGGTGGTGGGCGACGGAGCCGGGCACGTTGGTGTCGGGTTGGGAAAAGCTCGCGAAGTGGCGCAAGCCGTCACCAAAGCAACCGAGGCCGCTAAAAAGAATGTGGTGGCTGTTAATCTCTTGGGACACACAATCCCGCACGAGGTCTTCGGGAAGTATGGTGCTGGCAAGGTTCTTCTGAAACCAGCCACCCCCGGAACCGGCTTGATTGCTGGTGGTGGTGTGCGTGCGGTGCTGGAAGCCGCTGGTGTCCAGGACATCCTGACCAAAAACCAGGGCTCTTCCAATCCGCACAACGCCGTCAAGGCCACGCTGCAAGCATTGATGAACCTGGACGACGCCCAGTCGGTCAGTATGCGCCGCGGCATCCCGGTCAGCAAGGTGCTGAAAGGATAATTATCACGACAACACCAGAGTAGAGAGAGACCACATCTCTCTCCCCCTCTCTTTCAGTAACGCAGTCATGGCACAAGTAAAGATCACGCAGATACGCAGCATTATTGATCGCCCAGAAAAGCAAAAGCGGACGATTGCTGCGCTTGGGCTTGGCCGCCCACACTACTCCCGTGTTCACAACGACACACCGCAGCTTCGCGGAATGTTGACGGTGGTTCGCCACCTTGTGAAAGTTGAGCCAGTGAACGGTTAATCAGGCCAACGGCCCGTTCAACCGAAGAATTTTCCAAAGCATTTTCTAACCCGCTTCAATACGGATAGCTACGATGTCGAACCATTTAGGAATGCTCCGCTCCCCAGACGGAGCCACCAAGGCGAAGAAACGTGTCGGACGCGGCCAGGGGTCGGGTCGGGGGGGAACCTCCACGCGCGGTCATAAAGGGCATCAGTCACGCTCTGGCTACGAAGGGAAAATGAATTTTGAGGGCGGCCAGATGCCGTTTGCACGCCGCGTCCCAAAATTCGGCTTCAAAAGCCCGTTCCGTGTTGAATACCAAGTGGTGAACGTTGCTCGGCTGCAAGAGCTTGCCGATGCTGGCCAGCTTGCCGATGGCGTTGTTACCCCCGAGTCACTCTTCGCAATCGGTGCCGTTTCCAAACGGAGCCAGCCGATCAAAATTCTTGGTAATGGGGATATCACTGCGAAGCTCTCCGTCACTGCCCACAAAATTTCGGCATCGGCTCAAGCAAAAATTGAGCAAGCCGGCGGAACGGTAACCACCAATGGCTAGGTTCATAGATACTGTCCGCAACGCGTTCAAAATTGAAGAACTGAAGCAGCGGCTCATCTTTACTGGGCTGATGCTTCTTGTTGTTCGCGTTGGTTCCTTCATTGCTGTCCCCGGCATTGACGTTGCAGCAATTGACCAAGCAAATGTTGCTGGGGATGCCAACACCCTGTTTGGCTTCTTCAACCAATTTGTGGGGGGGGCGTACTCCAACGCCTCAATTTTTTCGCTTGGGATTATGCCCTATATCTCCGCTTCGATCATCATCCAGTTGATGACAGCGGTGGTTCCGTTCTTCCAGAAACTTCAACAAGAAGGGGAGCAAGGGCGCGTCCAGATTAACACGATTACCCGCTACATCACCGTAGCACTGGCCTTTGCCCAAGGGATTGCAATCGCAATCAGCATCCAAAATATTGATGCTGGCGGCGGCGTTCCAGTGGTTCCCATATCGTTGCAAGGCCCTCTGTTTATCTTGACGGCAGCATTTATCATGACTGCTGGAACCATCTTCCTGATGTGGATCGGTGAGCAGATCACCGAACGGGGAATTGGCAACGGTGTATCGCTTATCATCTTTATCGGCATTGTTGCACGATTGCCGATTGCTATCCAACATGAGTTTGCGCTGGCCTCCACCAGCCCAGGCCGTGTTGTGATCGAGATTGTTATCGTTGCCATGTTGCTGGCCATTATCGCCGCAGTGGTGTTGTTCACCCAAGCGATGCGGAAAATTCCAGTGCAGTATGCAAAGCGGCAGGTGGGGAACAAGTCGTACAGCACCCCCACGCAGTATCTCCCAATCTCGCTGGTCACTGCCAACGTGATGCCGATTATCTTTGCGCAAACACTGATGTTCCTGCCACAATTGCTGGGGCAAGCGTTTGCAGGAACAAGTCTGGGTGATTATATCAACACCCACTTCCAGCATCAAGGGATGATCTACTCAGTGGTGTTAGCGGTGATGATCATTTTCTTCACCTTTTTCTACACCGCGATTGTCTTCAGCCCAAAAGATGTTGCCGAACGGTTGCGGAAAAATGGTGGATATATCCCCGGCATTCGCCCCGGCAAGCCAACCGAGGAGTACATTGACAATATCCTGACGAAGATCACCGTCCCCGGTTCGCTCTTCCTTGCGCTGATCGCTATTCTTCCAGCATTTGTGCTAGGCTTGGGCGTTAGTGGTGAGTTCAGTGCATTTTTTGGGGGAACCAGCTTGCTGATTATTGTTGGCGTTGCGCTGGACACCTTGAAGCAAATTGAATCCTACTTGCTCATGCGCCACTACGATGGCTTCATGAAAAGCGGGAAACTGCGTGGCCGGCAAGCGAGCGGTCAAATTCCAGGATAACGTTACCAACGTCAATAACGCATGGCCTTTGTTACCACACGGATGATAAAAACTGCCGAGGAGATCGCACTGATCGCCGAAGCCAGTGCTATCGTCTCGGATGTACTGGCTCTGCTGAAAGACTACATGACACCGGGTGTGACCTCGCTACGGTTAGATGAAATCGCCGAGGAGTTCATCCACTCACGTGGGGCCGAACCAGCGTTCAAAGGGCATATTGTTCATGGCTTAACCTATCCGAACACCCTCTGTGTTTCGGTGAACGATGCGGTAGTCCATGGCTTGCCGAACAACCGCGAACTGCGCGATGGCGATTTGGTTTCGCTAGATGTTGGGGTGAAAAAAAACGGTTACTATGGCGATAGCGCGGTCACATACATGATCGGCCAGCCAAGCCCGCTTCAGCAGAAGCTGATGGAAGTAACCCACGAAGCGTTGTGGCTGGGAATTGAGCAAGCCGTTGCTGGCAACCGGGTGTTCGACATCTCCAAAGCGGTGCAGCAGCATGTTCAGGCAAACGGCTTCACCGTCGTGCGCGATTTGGTGGGGCATGGGATTGGAACAACAGTCCATGAAGAGCCAGCGATTCCAAATTTTGTTCCGGGGCCATTTCAACGGCACAACTACCGAAACACACCGCTGCAAGAAGGGATGGTGATCTGCATTGAACCAATGGTCAACGCAGGAACCTACAAAGTGGAAACAGAAGAGGACGAGTGGACAGTGGTGACCGCCGACGGGAAGCCATCGGCACACTACGAACACACAGTGGTTGTGCGCCACGGCCAGGCCGAAGTCCTGACGCGGCACACACGAATCGAAGAAGCAGCACAGGCATAAAAAACAATCAATCAGAAGACAAGGGAAAACACCTGCCTATGGGGAAGCAGTCCGCAATCAAAGTTGATGGAGTTGTGACGGAAGTCCTTCCGAACGTGATGTTCCGGGTTCGCTTGGAAAACGGCCACGAGGTGCTGGCGCACATCTCCGGAAAAATGCGGATGAACTACATCAAAATTCTCCAAGGGGATAAGGTGTCGGTAGAGTTGTCGCCGTATGACCTAACAAAGGGGCGCATCACCTACCGCTACAGATAGCTTTGCTTCCGGTGCGAAGGGGGGCTGTAGGTGAGAACGTAATCGAACCATTCATTCTACACGATAGACCAGACCATGAAAGTCCGAGCCTCGGTCAAGAAGATCTGCGACAACTGCAAGATCGTCAAGCGCAAAGGGGTGGTGCGCGTTATCTGCAAGAAGAACCCCAAACACAAACAGCGTCAAGGGTAATCTACCCGAACACTGACCCCGTGCAGTTGCTGCAATCAGCCATTGTTGGCGGGGAATGCAATCGAACAAGAATCTGAGAACTACATAACTACTGTCCGAATTTCATGGCACGTATTGCTGGAGTTGATCTGCCGCGTAACAAGCACGCACGCATTGGGCTAACCTATATCTACGGCATTGGCCCAACAACTGCGATGAAAATTTTGCAGAGCGTTGAGGTTGAGCCTTCCAAAAAGATCGGTGAGCTAAGCGACGAAGAAGTGAATCGCATCCGCTTGCTTATCCAGAATGACTACAAAGTGGAGGGTGCTGCCCGCAGCGAAGTTCAGCTGAACATCAAGCGATTGATGGACATTGGCTGCTATCGCGGATTGCGTCACCGCCGTGGGCTGCCAGTGCGTGGCCAACGCACCCGCACCAACTCGCGTACCCGTAAGGGCCGCCGCAAGACGGTTGCAGGGAAGAAGAAAGCCGGCAAGAAGTAAGTGATAACCCTTGCCGCAGCAACGGGTGCTTCCGGCCTACGCGAAGCACCCCACACGTGGCAAGAACTGTTCCGCCAATAGCAAACGTTTTTACGATCCTCTTTCTGACGATACACGAATGGCAAAGACAACGCAGCAGAAACGGAAGAAAAAAGTTGTTGCCGACGTTCATGGCAAAGCCTACGTCAAGGCAACCTTCAACAACGTCATCGTAACGGTGACGGATATCTATGGCAACACCTTAAGCTGGAGTTCCGCCGGGCGCAACGGCTTCCGTGGCTCGCGTAAGAACACCCCCTACGCCGCACAAGTCTGTGCCGAGAACGCTTGCAAAGAAGCCTACGACATGGGGCTTCGCAAACTTGATGTGTTTGTGAAGGGGCCGGGGTCGGGCCGTGAAGCTGCCGTGCGTGCCATGCAGCAAGCCGGGCTGGAAGTGCTGACCGTCACCGACACAACCCCGTTGCCACACAACGGTTGCCGCCCGCCAAAACGTCGTCGCGTATAAAACAACATCAGCACCGCGCACCAATCATTGGTTGCACTGGAACAGTAGAACGAAGAAGTCCTTCCATCATAGTTTTTCTCAATGGCTCGATATACCGATGCAGTCTGCAAGCTTTGCCGCCGCGAGCGCCAGAAGCTGTTTCTAAAGGGGGCGAAGTGCTTCACGGAAAAATGTCCGATTGAGCGCCGCAACTATCCGCCAGGTCAGCATGGCAGCGGCAACGCACGCCGCGCCAAAGTGACCGAGTACGGCACGCAGCTTCGCGAGAAGCAGAAGATCAAGCGGATGTATAACCTGCTAGAGAAGCAGTTCCGCCTGACCTTCGAGAAAGCCTCGCGCCAGCGTGGTGTCACCGGCGAAAATCTTGTGAAGCGTCTGGAAAGCCGCTTGGATAACATGGTCTATCGCTTGGGTTTTGCCAGCTCGCGTGCGGCTGCACGCCAGCTTGTGCTCCATTGCCATATCATGGTGAACACCACGTTGGTCAATGTCCCCAGCTATATCTTGAAGCCAGGCGACGTTATCACGGTGCGCCCAAAAAGCCGCAAGATGGAGGTTATCGCCGAGTCGCTGAAACGCGTCTCCGAACGCCAAATCCCGGCCTGGTTGCAGCTTGACAAAGCCGCCCTGAAAGGAACGTACCTGAACACACCGGAACGTGCCGACATCCCGATGAACGCCAACGAACAGTTGGTCGTCGAGTTGTACTCCAAGTAAGGCTGATCTCACTAAGCTCAGCCAAACAACAATCGCGCCCATGGCCCGCACACATGCTATGCTTTGCCAGAATTTGTGTGTTCCCCCGTTGGCGCGATTGAACGGAATAGAAGAGTAATTCGCAGCCGCTGACACTTCCCCACGAACCTGAACGCAGAGGTTAGCCTTGACAGATCAAATGACTGCGCCAATCAGTGCGCTGATGCAGATGCCCGAACGGGTTCAGCTTGATGAAGCTACACGGAGCGAGACGTTCGGACGGTTCGTTCTGCAACCACTGGAAGAAGGATACGGAACCACGATTGGGAACGCATTCCGCCGGGTGTTGTTAGCTTCCATCCCCGGATGCGCCATTGCTGCCATTAAAATTGATGGCGTGCTTCACGAGTTCCAGACCATCACCGGCGTCACCGAGGATATGGCCGAAATCATCCTGAACCTGAAGGAAATTCGGCTGAAGCAGATTGACAAAAAGACCAACAAAATCGCCTTCGACGTTCGCGGTGCTGGCGATTTTACCGGAGCCAATATCCAAGCCGCTACCGATGCTTTCGAGGTGCTGAACCCCGAACACCGCATCGCTACGCTTAGCAGTGGCGTAACCATGAGCGTGGAGCTTCGGATTGGGCGTGGCAAAGGCTACGTCCCAAGCGAAGAAAATCGCCAACCCGATATGCCAGTCGGGATGATCCCGATTGACTCCATCTTCACGCCGGTATTGAACGTTCGATATACCGTTGAGCCAACCCGCGTCGGCCAAAAAACTGACTACGAAAAGCTCACGCTCGAAATCACTACCGACGGCTCTATCTCGCCAGAAGAATCGTTGGCGACCGCTGCAAAAATCTTGCGCGACCATATCCAACTCTTCTTGAATTTTGATGCTCAAGAAGCACAGATTGCCGAAGAAGAAGAGTCCAAAGAAGCCGAGATCAGCCGGATTCGCCGAATCCTTCTGACAACAGTGGATGAATTGGAATTATCAGTTCGCTCTCATAATTGTCTGAAGGCCGCCAATATCAACACCATTGCTGACCTTGTGGGTCGGCAAGAGAGCGAGATGCTGAAGTTCCGCAACTTTGGGCGCAAGTCGCTGGCAGAATTGACAGAGATCATTCAGGAGTTCGGCCTAGTCTTCGGAATGGATATTGACCGCTACCTGAAAGAAGACAAAGAGAGCAAATAGCCCACGCAACTGCGCTGCATACAACTGCGGACAGCAAACGCATTTTTTTTCCAGAGCATACCCATGAGACATAACGTAGAAGGCAGAAAACTAAAGCGGACAGCAAGCCACCGCCGTGCGTTGTTGCGTGCGCTGACGGTGTCGCTGCTGCGTCACAAACGGATCCGGACTACCGAGGCTAAAGCCAAGGAAGCCCGCCGCTTTGCCGAAGCAATCATCACACGTGCCAAGAACGCTTATTTGGCCGAGCAAGCTGGCAGCACAACCAACATCCACGCCCGCCGTGTGGTTGCTCGCGACATCAACGATGCCGCCATTCTGAAAGAACTGTTCAGCGAGATTGCCCAGAAAGTTGCTGGTCGGCCTGGTGGATATACCCGCGTGGTGAAGCTTGGCCAACGCATTGGCGATGGCGCCCGCGTTGCAATCCTTGAATTGGTGGACTACAACACCGAGCGTGACGAGAACGCCGTCCGCAGCCGCGCAAAACGGATGATGTCGCGTGCTGAACGCGTTGCCCGCAGCCGCGCAAAGCAAGCCGAGCTGGAAGCCAAACAAACACCAGCAGTGGCCCAAGAAGAAGCTCCGGCTGAAGAAGCAGTTATCGAGACAACTGCCGCAGAAACAGCACCGGTTGCCGACGCTGCCACCGAAGCACAGCCCACTACTGAAGCTCCAGCTGCCGAAACCGCAGCCGATGGCGATCAGGCAAAGGGATAATTCAGAGCAAGAAGATGGCTTTGCAAAAAAACTGCTTGGCCAAGT
>Ga0058866_1069009_pt1 | contig 17232 bp, 13 predicted proteins | sample TNRReaAerobicRNA_3_FD_61084 | JGI IMG/M metagenome (GOLD analysis project Ga0058866, IMG submission 61084) | Wastewater treatment Type I Accumulibacter community from EBPR Bioreactor in Madison, WI, USA - TNR Reactor, Time D- 0min-Aerobic_ RNA... | ecosystem: Engineered > Bioreactor > EBPR >...
AATTGATTTTGCATTACATAGGAAATTAATACATAATTTAGCCAAAATATTGCTAAATTTATCCCAATAAAACACCAATCAATCACATGATTAAGTCGCTATATTTTAGGCAAATTGAGCCGATTTGGCAGGCAATAAAAATGTTTGATCGAATAATGTTTCATCCCTAAACGGCTGTTCGCAAGGCTCAATCCGGGATCATCTACCCAAACTTCGTTTTTATCGAAGGATTTTTGTACCTATCCTTTATTTTTGTAGTTTTGATACCGATAATTTTATTTAACGGTGGTAAGAAGATATTTAACAAATTTACCCATCCGCTTCAAGATTTTGGGGCTGACGGTGATGATTGTCCTGATCGTAATCGTGCCTACGCTGGCATTTGTAACCTATCAAGCCCTGACTTTCGCCGAAAATGACCTCAAACGGCAAAGCCAAACCCTCCTAAACATCTTGGAATCCGATGTGGATGCCGTCTTGGATGCCAATGATCCTGCGAAGGCTTCCGTCATGCTGAAGACCTTAGAGAAGTTCGGAGAAGTGGAAAACGCGGCTATCTATCATCATACGGGCGGTAATAAATATGAAACCCTTGCCCAATACAATAAAACACAGACCTCCAACCTCGAATTTTCGTTCGATTTGGACTTTATCCGCCGGCAGAGCGGTCCTATTTTCAACTTCAAAAACTACCAATACGCCTACAAACTCGTAGAACGCAACGGCGTAGTCAAGGGGGCAATCCTGATCCGACTCAATAAAGATACCTTAAATAAGGAATTGTGGCGCATTACGCTCAATTCTTCCGCGTTGGTGTTGGCTTTGCTCTTAATCGCGGGCTTTATCGCCCAAGTGATCGAACGGCGCATCTCCCGCCCCATCGCCGAATTGGCAGACGTTACCAACCAAATCACCCAAGAGGGCGACTATTCCGTACAGGTTAGATATGATTCCAAAGACGAAATCGGCAAGCTGTATCAGAGTTTTAATCGGCTTTTAATCCGTACCAACAATCAAAATCAAAAGATTCAAGAACTGAACCAGTCCTTAGATCAAAAAATACAAGAGCGCGTAGCCGAACTCACCCGCGCCAAAGAGGAAGCCGATCACCGTACCAAAGAAGCTGAAGAAGCCCGCTCCACTGCCGAAGAACTGACCTTAGAATTGGAACGGAAGGTTAAATATGACCACACACTGGCACGGCTAACGGAGGTGATGCAATCCCAATCCACCCAAAACATCGAAAAGTGGGGCGACCACGTCCTTTTTCATATTATCGAACAGATCAACGGCTTACAAGGCGCAATCTATGCCGCCGACGAAGACCGTGAGGGGGAAGAAGTCCGCGTCAGCCTGTTAAGTACCTATGCCTTTGAGATCAAGCAGATGCTTAAAAAGGTGATGAAAGCCGGCGACGGACTGACGGGCGAAGTAGCCAAAACCAAAAAGATGATCTATTTGGATAACTTGCCCGAAGGCTACTTGAAAGCCACTTCCGCCCTCGGCGAAGCCAACGCCCGCTACCTGCTCATCATGCCCCTCATCGCCGAAGATCAGATTCAGGGCATCTTAGAATTGGCATCTTTTCATCCCTTTGGTCAAGATGATATTTCAATGCTTCAAAATGTGTCGGAGAACATCGCTTACGCCCTCCTCATCGTTAAGAATAAAGATAACATCGAACGCCTGTTGAATGAAACGCGCCAGAAAAATAATATGCTCATGCTTCAGGAAGACCAACTCAAACTCAAGATCAATGAGTTGGAAACCACGCAGGGCGAGATGCGGCGCGTAGAACAAGATTTACGTCATTCGGAAGAAAGCCTCCGGTCGCTGAACGAAAACTTAGAGAACTTAGTTCAAGCTCGCACGGGAGAATTACAGCAGACGTTGGAGAACCTCCAATCCACACAGGCACAACTGGTTCAGTCGGAGAAGATGGCATCGCTGGGTCAGTTGATCGCCGGTATTGCCCACGAGATCAATACGCCGATTGGGGCAATCAAAGCCTCCGCCGGAAATATTGATGATATGTTGCCTTCTGTTACGGATGAACTCCCGGGCTACATGCAGGAGATGAGCGAGGAGCAGAAAGGCATTTTCCGCCAACTGTTGGAAATCGGTTATCGGGGCGAGAAGACGATGACCTCCAAAGAGGAACGCGCCAAACGCAAAGAATTATCACAAGTTTTAACCGAGACGGGTATCCAAAATGCGGATAGCATCGCCCGTAACTTGGTGGAACTGGGCATCACGGAGATCAAACCCGAATATCAAGCCTTCTTAAATGCGCCCCGTGCCGAGCAGTGGGTTAACGTCATGCTCAAGATTTGCCACCTGAAACTCAACTTGAGCAACATTCAAGTGGCATCCGATAAGACTAAAAAGATTGTCTTCGCCCTCAAAAGTTATGCCTACAAGCAAAGCGATGACCATGCTACGCCGACGGATGTTGTCGCCAGTATGGATGTAATTCTGACCCTATATTCCAGCCAAATGAAGCAGGGCATCGAATTAGTCCGCAACTTTGAGGATAATTTACCGTTAGTGCCGACCTTCCCTGACGAACTCGGTCAGGTGTGGACGAACATCATCCACAACGCCCTGCAAGCCCTCGGTTATAAAGGCAGACTCCAAATCGACATTTACCGCAAGGGCAACTTCGTAACCGTGGACATTACCGATAACGGTCCCGGCATACCGCCCGAGATACAGGAAAAAATCTTCCAGCCCTTCTTCACGACCAAATCCAAAGGCGAAGGCACTGGCTTGGGACTCGACATCTGCCGGAAGATCATCCTCAAGCATCAGGGCGACCTCTCCGTGGATTCCGAACCGGGACGGACGACCTTCCGTGTGCAGCTGCCGATCGAGGGGTAGAGGACTAACATCAATTCATGTTTATCATGCGCTATTTAATTCTCGCTTTCTTGCTGTATAATTGTTGGGCTTGTTCATCAAGTACTTCCCCGAAGGTTCAGCGGGTACTCACTGATAGTACCTTTTATGCCGTCTTGAAGCAAGTGCCGGAAATGAAAGCATCGAGTATTATTGATGAAGCACTGATATATGAAGGTGATTATGAATCCAATCCTCAATATTGTAACTTAGATAGTGGATTTGCGTTTCGCTATCTTTGCGAGTACGATAATTTCTGTGATCCTTGCGAGGGTTGTGGTAGTAAATATTGCTTACACGCAAAGCAACAACTGAACGATAGTATCTACCTGCTCGTCGTCAGCCAATCGGATTTTATGCCTACTGTTCCCAAGGTAGAACGTAACCGAGATGAAGAGAAGATCATGTTGTTAAGTTACAACATAAACCGTTCCGAAAAGCCGATTGATCGTTTGATGCTGTACAGCAAACGCATGGGGCAATCCGATATGATGGCTTTTAGCAATAAAGATTTTAAGATCAGGACGACGCATTGTTACTCTTATCGCGATTGTCAGAAACGTCATCCCAAAGATTTGGTAGATTATACTATACTGCATATTTTGGTTAAAACCTATCGCATCTTACCTAACGGTCATTTTGATTTACTATCCTATATGGAAGGACGGACTGAAGGCTCATATATAGCTGAAAGATATTATCAATCTATTGGTGAACCATTTACCCACTTCAAGCTGAATGATTCTTCGGTAGTTCATATTGAAGAAATTTGGCGGTATTCCATTGATCCGAAGATAAAAATGAAGGTCAAAAAAGGTATCGGGGATTGGAGATATGTTTACAAACACTACGAAAAGTTCACCGCCCGTCTCACCCGCGATGGCGACTTAATCATCACCGACTCGGTACGGAGAAAGACACCGCTCAAAGAATAGGGGTTCTTTACTTCAGTTTGTCGGGGAGATTCACACCCTTTTCCCCCAAAGATACTTATTTTCGCCCCATGAATGCGGAAGACTGCTACAAAGGCGAATATTTCACGCCCCTGCCCGAATTACGTACCAAGATGCAGGGCATCATCCGTTGCCTGCTTTTTGATTGGGACGGCGTTTTTAATGAAGGGACGAAAGGCATCAACACCCACTCCACCTTTGCCGAAGCCGACACGATGGGCATCAACCTGCTTCGGTACGGGCTGTTCCTCCAAAACGGCGCGATGCCCCTGCAAATCATCCTGACGGGGCAGCACAACGAATCCGCCGAACTTTTAGCCCGCCGCGACCGATTCAACGGCGTGTATTTCAATGCTCTGGATAAAGCGGTGGCGTTGGAGCATCTCTTAGCGACCTTTGACCTGAAACCGTCCGAGATCGCTTTCTTTTTTGATGATGTACTGGATTTGCCGGTGGCGAGCCGGTGCGGGGTGCGGGTGCTGATCCGCCGAAGGAGTAGTCCTGCCTTCGAGCAGTTCGTCCGTGAAAAGGGCTATGCCGACTACCGCACGGAACACACGCCCGATTCCCACGCCCTCCGCGAAGCCACCGAGTTATTGCTGACCCTGATCCACGATCCGGCGCGCATCTTTACCGACCGGCTGACGTTCAACGAGTCGTACCGCTCCTACTTTGAGATGCGTAACCAAACGGTTACACCCCGCTTTTGGCAGGTGAAAGACAGGGCGGTGAGCGAAATCTGATCACACACCACCCCTTATTTATTAGAAGGTGATAATGGTATTTGGTAGCCACGAGCGGATGCGGGCTTGCTCCTCTTCGGGGATGGGGTTGCCTCTTAGAATCAGATTGATAAGGCTGTTTCGGAGATTACTTATTGTTTCGGGGAGGCTGGTTAACTGATTACCGCTTAATGCCAATGATTGCAAATTGGTCAGCTGTCCAATAGACTCTGGAACAGATGTCAATCCTGTAAAGCTGTAATCAAGAGCTTGTAATCCTGTCAGTTGAAAGACCGTTTCTGACATCGTGAATAGATTATTGTTATTAACCGACAGTTCACGCAAGGTGGTCAGTTGTCCGATAGATTCAGGGAGAATTGTGAATAGATTAGAACTTAAATGCAATACCCGTAAACTGTCGAGTTGATTAAAAGACTGAGGCAAATCACTCAATTGATTATCTGTTAACCACAACTGTTGTAAGTTGTAAAGTTGACCAAATGTTTCGGGTAATTGCCAAAGTTGATTGAATTGTAAATCCAATGACCGCAAGGTACTAAGATTTCCGATGGAATCGGGCAGGCTGGTTAAGCGGTTATAACCCACGAATAAAGTGTCAAGTGTGCTCAGATTTCCGATGGATTCCGGTAAGCTATTCAACTGATTAGAAGCCAAATGTAGTGTAAATAGATAAGGTATATCCCCAACGGATTCCGGTAGATAGGTGAGTCGGTTGGATGATAAATCCAAGTATTGTAAACTCCTAAGTTGTCCGAACGATTCGGGTAAACTGGTGAGCTGATTCAGACTTAAACTCAATTCTCTTAGAGAACTCAGTTGCACAAATGATTCCGGTAAGGTAGTCAGTTGATTTTGCGTTAACTTAAGTTCATTCAGATTGCTCAGTTGTCCAAACGATTCGGGCAGCGTTGATAATTGATTACCGTCTAAAGTCAACCTATAAAGGTTTTGTAGCCTACCAATCGATTCCGGCAAAGTAGGGAGTTGGTTGTTGTCTAAATACAAAGTTTGCAGATTCCCGAGTTGCCCAAAAGATTCGGGTAAGTGGGGTAGCAAGTTGTTTCTTAAATTAAGGAAACTGAGTTTAGTATATGAACCAATAAAATCGGGTAGGCTATCCAGCCGATTATAACCTAAAGACAACCATTCCAAATTCCGTAGGTGAATTAAACTTTGGGGAATATCTCCAGATAAGTTGCGTCCCAAAGATAACACTCTTAAATTAATTAGTTGTCCAATAGATTCCGGGATACTATCAATTTGAGGGAGATAAGTACTAAGAAACTGTAGATTGGTTAATAAGCCTATGGATTCGGAAAAGTCCGGCACTATAGTACTATCAAGGATAGACAACTTTTGTACGCAAGGGAATAATGCCGCAATTATAAATAGCTTAACCTCCCTTTGTTGTTCCCTTAAGTGAAATCCGTATACGGTGCTATCGTAAGCCAGAGCCTCAGCGATAGAATTAAAATTATCACCTCACACCCCGCCATAGTAGATACTCAAGCTATCTAGCATTTGACAATCATCCTGCTTTGGTAAGCTCAATATCCGAAACTTCACCTCACAGCCCGCAGAATCCCGGGCTATCCCTTCCGTAGGATAGTCTTCGGTTAAAGTTAGTTTTTCGATTTTGGGATGAAAGGTTCGTCCGCTATCCACAGAATAGCTTTCCAAACCGTACCCGTAAACAGTAAGCGTTCCCGTGGAATCAATTAACCCGACAGCCCCTAACATATGATTAGACCGGATTATACCTACATCTCTGGTTTCGCCTGCATCCAAAGGATTAACGTATATCGTATCCGCACCCGCCGTGATGTTGAAGGAAATCCCTTGAGGAACAAATGTTTCAAAATTGCCCGTGCTGTCCGTCAGGCGTGTGATCTCTCCAATGCGTACAATCCTAAACGGTATCGGATTATCGTGGCAGTCTACCACTTTGCCCTTTATAGTTGCAAGTTCCGCAGGCACATCACAATTCCAGCTGGAAAAATGCTTCACTGTGCCTACGTAGCGGGGACCCACCTTGCGGGCGATGCCTTCTTCCATCCACATGCCTTTGGTTTCGTCAAAGTGCCAAAGGGGCATACTGTCCGGTGCGGTTTGATTTTGCTCCCAAGGTTGGTAATATTCTAACGTCGCCTCGCCGGATAATCGGAGCTTTTCACCGCCGGGAGTCTGCATTTCCGCCGACATGAAGCCATACGAAACCAAGATTTTCTCCTGCCCATTGGCATCTATCGCCGAGAAATCACCGCCCGGCATCCGTAAACCGAAACCCTCCTCATTCGGAAAGGAACGTTTCAACGACAGATGCACCATGCCTTGATAGGTCTGCCCTTTTTCATTAATTATAACATTGGGCGGAAAGGTCAGGAAAAAGCCCCGTTCGGAGATGGTCGCGCCCTTGGTTGCATCAAAGCGGTTCGTTACTTTCAAGGGTTCAAGCATGGCGGTGAGCGGTGCTTCATTTTGGTTGAAGAAATGGACGCGCTGTACATTCTTCCAAAAGCCCGCTTTGGTTATCGTTACGACGGCATTTTCTCCCGAAAGTTTAATATTTTTTAATACAAAACGCCCCCTTGCATCACTTTTTACGGACGAATTTCCGACGGAAATCGTGGCATCGGCGATGGGTTCGTAGCGTTCATCAACGATGCGTCCCGTGATAGATTTCTCGGTTAGGGGAAGGTCGTAGCGGAAATTTTGCGTCGTACCGGAAATTTGCACAGCATAAATGCCTTTTACCGGCGGTAAATACCACTGATTGGTCGCATTGGGTATCGGATTTTGATCCCGAAACCACTGATACTGCGGGGCAGGATCGGTGTAGAGGGTGTCGCCACGCTGAAAGATGCGCGGGCAGTCTTGGGCTTGGGCATTCAACAAAGTTTGGAATGCGAGGAAGGCGCAGATGAAGAGCTTTCTCATCGTAAAAAAATGGGATAGATGAAGAAGCAAGATAATCATTTTTCCAAACAAAAAGAACGCACACTTATCCGTGCATGGTTTCGGCTTTGCCGTACTTGGCGATGACTACCGCTTCATATTCCAGAAAGGCTTTCCAGCGTTCGTCCACTGCGTCGGGGTCGGCGTATTTTTTAGCCATCTTGATGAAGGTGGTGTAGTGGGTCGCCTCCGAAATCATCAATTCATGATAAAAAGTACGCAAATCAGCATCGGCAACCTTTTCGGATAATAGTTTGAATCGTTCACAACTGCGGGCTTCGATCATGGCGGCGAAGAGCAGGCGATCCAGCAGATAAATGTCACGTCCTTTGTCCTTGCGAACGAATTTCAGCAGTTCGTTGACGTAGTCGTCTTTGCGCTCTTTGCCGAGTTTCCAGCCTCTTTCAAGTATTTTTTCGTGAACCTGTTTGAAATGATCCATCTCTTCGAGGACGATTTGGGACAGGATTTGCACCAAATCGGACAATTCGGGGAAGGAAATAATCATCGAAATGGCACTGGAAGCCGCCTTTTGCTCGCAATAAGCGTGGTCGGTGAGGAGTTCCTCCAAGTTGGATTCGGCAAGGCGCGCCCAGCGTTCGTCGGTTGGTAGTTTGAGTCCCAGCATGATTATCAGTCGTTTTCGGCTACAAAGATACGCAACTACCACGCCTCCAGCATGAGTTGGAAGCCTTTTCTCCCTGCCCAATTCATTTGTCAGACCTCAAACAGCTTTTATATAACAAAAATTCACATAAATAATGATTCAATTATAAATAAATTATTTTTAATCTTTGATTAAATTCGTCATACATTAGCATTATTTCTGAATATTTTACAATTTTTATAATTACCATTCTTTGCCGCTTCGCCCCTTTTTGGGTTGGAATGTTTTGTTGCTTTGGGTTAATTTTTATATAAATTTGTTGTTAAAAAAGATTCAATGCAACAATCTCTTTTTTAATCTCCTCAAACGAGATGGTATTTTCCTTGACAGCTATCATGGAATCAACCCAATTATCTAAGACAAAGATACGCATTTTCCTGTTACAACTTACCCGCTAATCCTACTTCAGGGCTTCGCCGAAACCTGTTATAGCCGTACCCCCACCCGAATGGATCAACAACACCTGTCCCGCCAACCGCTCGCTATCAATAATCGTATGTGATGCCTGCACTAAGGGTGCCATGTATATCGGATCAATCAAAACGCCTTCCGTGCGGGCAAATTCTTTAATCAGGGCAAAAGTCTCTTTCTTCGGTCTGCCGAAGGCTTGCGGGGAGGGATACAGTTTGAAGTTTTCGGGCATCGGAAACTCCTCCTGCAATAAATGCCGGCACGCCTGATGCCAATACTGTAAAGTCGCTTGAAACGAAGCCTCGGTCCCCGCCGTCAGTACGATGTGGAACTGCCGATCCCATTCCAAGTAGGTCGCCGTTAAAAGGAGCGCGCTTGCCATCATGCCCGTCCCCGCATCGGTGATGAGGTGGTCAAAATGCCGTTGGAGCAGTCGCTCGTTCCGAAGAATATCTAAGGCTAAGGTCATCGAACCCGCCAATGCCGGAATCACCGCCGCGCCCTCCGCAATCACATAGGTTTTTAAGCCCTGATCGCGTAGGTTTTCGGCGAAGGCTTGGGCTTGGTCGGTAACGGTATGCCATTCGCTCCGCTTGACCCATCGGATGCGTTCGTCAGGTGTTAAGAGGCGAAAAAGGAGATGATTGCCTTTGGATTCCGTTTCTTTTGCCGTACCCCGCAGGAAATAGGTGGCGGAAAAGCCGTATTCGTTCAGCAGTTGCGCCAATGCCAACACGTTATTGGAGTATGCCCCGCCGATGACCACCACCTCCCGAAAGTGCTGTTCCAATAAAAAGGGAAAGAGCGAGGCATACTTCCGCCACTTAGAACCGCCGATGCCGAAGCCCGTTTCATCCTCCCGCTTCAAAAAAACCTGCGTATTAAGCCGTTTGAAGGAACGAAGGGGATGTACCCGCGTTTGAAGCGGAAACTGCCAGTTAACGCGATAGCGGATCACGTCTTGGATGCGGGCTAAACGGGCGGGGGCGGGTTCGGTAGTCATCAGGCAAAGCGGTGGCTAACTTTTTCGTGCCATTCACTTGCAATAATACTGTAAATTTGCATATCGTAGGTTATTCCCTCGTAATCGGTGTAATAATTCCGCAAAATTCCTTCCGTCGTTGCACCGATTTGCGTAAGGAAATCATGCGCCCGTTCATTTTGGACTTCGGCTTTCATGCCTACCCGAAGGGAATTGCGTTTTTCAAAGGCATGACGGAGCAAAAGTCCCATCGCCTCCGATAAGATGGCTTCGTGGTGCTGCCCCAGCAGTCTGCCCCCGATTTCCATATGTTGGTGGCGAAAGGAAATGTATTCATACCGCAGGATGCCCGCCACCTGCTTTTTTTCAACATCAAAAACGATGAGCGGTATGCCGCGCCGGATGCGATGATCTTGTAATTGATTGCGGACAAAATGCTCGATACTCGGGGGATTTAATTGCCGGAGCGGAAGGCTGATAAAAGACCATAAGGGTTCGTTGAGTGCAAAAGCCGTGATCGCCTCCACATCCGATACGGACAAGGAACGTACACTGACTCCCTCACTTTCAAGCAAGACGGGTCCATCAAAAATCTCGAACATGTGTTTTAGTAAGGAATAGTTAGTTGGTTAGCGTTAGTTGTTATTACGAACCCGGTTTTTTACAGCAGGCGGGGAGCTGTTGGTAGGCTTGGGGGTTGGCTTTCACTTGGTCGGCATCGTAGCCCGCCTGACTGATTGCAGTACGGATTTGGTCTAAGCCTACTTGGTCGGGTTTGTAGCTAACGGTGATGGTGCTTTTGGTGATGCTGGACTGCACTTTTTTAACGCCCTTGACGTGTTTCAGGGCTTTGTGAATGGTGTTTTGGCACATCCCGCATTGAATGGAGGACTGAATGGTAACCGTTTTCGGTTTTTTGGCATCCGACTGGGACTGCGGATGTTGGCTGTTCTGCGCCGAAAGCGGATGCGTAAACGACAGGGTTAGGAATAACCCCGCTAAGAGACAAATTCTTTGCATAGGCGATGTGATGAGTTACTTTGAGGGAATACGCATCTAATATCAAAAAGGTTGCGTTTGGAAGTAAGATTTGCAAAAATAACATGTTCATCGTCAACCTAATAATTCATTTAAGCAAAGTTCAAAACAAAATAATCCCTATCTTGCCTTTCCATTTAAGCCTGTTTTCTGATGAAGAAGCTCCTCTGTTTCGTCCTGACCGCGTTTGTATTTACACTGAACGCTCAAGCCCAAGATTGTCCCCGCATTTTCACGAAGGGAGATACCCTCTATACCGATCCCGCGCCTCAGTATCAGTGGTTTAGGGATCAAAATCCGATACAAGGTGCAACCAAGCAGTGGTATTTACCTGCGAAAGGCGGTAACTTTTCAGTGCAAATCAACGCGGAAAGTGTTGATTTTACGTACATCCCTACTACTTCCGATAAAAGCATTGCAGGGCGCATTGTGGATGAAAGGTACGAGCCGATAGCGGATGCGGTGATCTCCTTTGGTATAAATAATGTTAAAAGTGATGCGCAGGGGCGATTCATCCTCACGGGATTAGATGCAGGCTTGACGACTGCTGTTGTTACCATCACCAAGGACGGTTACTGGAAAAATACTCAACGGGTGCATTTTTTTGATGAACAAATTGCGCCATTGACGGCGATGCTTGAACCTTTGAAAGTAACGAACCGCTTTGATGCACAAAAGGGAGCAACCATCTCCGAACGGGGCTTTTTCCTCACTTTTCCACCCAATTCCGCCGTTACGGAAAGCGGGCAGGTGTACAGCGGGACGGTTAACATTTCTTTGAAGCGTTCCTTTCCGGCGGAGGATGGTTTCGGTTTGCGGATGCCGGGCGGGGATTTCTCCGCGATAGACCAAAACGGTAATGAAAAGATGCTCATCTCTTACGGCTTCATGTCGGCGGAAATGCTGGGCACGAACGGCGAGAAACTGAAATTAGCTCCTGATACTGAGGCGACTTTAGAGTTTTACATCCCTTGGGAGCAAAACAAGACCGCACCCGACTCTATGCCCCTCTGGCATTTCGACGAAAAAAGCGGTGTCTGGAAACCTGAAGGCAACGCCCGCAAGGTAGGTCCCCGATATGTAGGCACAGTGAAACATTTTTCCAGTTGGAATTGTGATTACCCGCAGAATAGGGCAACCGTGAAAGGAAAAACCCGCAACTGTAAAGGCTACCCCATTCCTAATGTAGTCATCACGGTAGGACAACGGGTTGTTACCGCCAATAGCAACGGGGAATATACCACTTTCGTACCCTCCGATACCGAATTTGACGTAACGGCAAACGTGGATACGGTGAAGGTAACGCCCTTGGTAGAAAACGAAGAGCGGAAGGTGAAGGATTTGGAAGGGAGCGTGGTAGTCGGTGCTATTGGGTTGATAGATACGTCAGGGGTGTTAACGGTTTACGGTGATGGGGTAAAAGAATATTCCGTTGATAGCGGTAAAACTTTTCATGCGAAGGGAAAGACGTTGACTTTTTCGGGAAATGATCCGACAAGCGGAATCGCGCGGGATACGGCGGGCTGTGAAGAGGTAAAATTCCTTATTTACAGACTTCCTAAGCAGGGGGATTGCCAAGTATTGACCGGTGAGTCATTTGTTCAAGAGCCGGAATTCGGTGAAATAGCCGAAGCCCTTGCCTCAAAGCGGACGGTATATAAATTTGTTCGTCAAGCCCAAGAAGCAGTAGATGTTTCTTTGATTATAACAGCTTTTCCATGTTTGCAGAGGCTATGGATTCCACGAAGTGAGTTAGTTAGCTTACCTGAAGCTATTTGTAAGCTAACTAACCTCCAAATACTGATTGTAGGCAATTCGCTAACAAGTATACCTGAATCCATTGGGCAACTAAACAATTTGCGATCGCTGGTTTTAAGCGGAAATCCACTAACAAGCATACCGGAATCCATTGGACAACTAAACAATCTATTGGTATTGAATTTAAGCTCTAATCAGTTGACCAGCGTACCCGAATCTATCGGACTACTAATCAATCTACAATATCTATATTTAGGTGTTAATCAGCTAAGCAATCTATCCGATTCCTTTGGACAACTGACCAAACTGCAAGAACTACGATTAGATAGTAATCAACTTACCACTCTCCCCGAGTCCATTGCCAACCTCAAAGACAGCCTTAAAACCCTTGACCTTTCCGGCAACCCCATCTCCGAAGAAGAAAAAGCCAAAATTCGCTCGTGGCTACCGAATACAAGGATCACCTTCTAAAAATCTGTCTGAATCAGGATTTTCCCCCTTATCAGATGAGAAACCGAACCGCGTTGTAGAGACAAGGCATGCCTTGTCTCTACGCCTACCAAAGGGAGGATTTAGGTGGGGTAAAAAGCCTTGATAATCAAGGAATTTGCGATTGAAACAGCCGAACCTCAAGTTGATTCAGACAATCTTCCTATCTTTGTACCACTATGGGACGCATCTATATCGACATCGAAGTAACCAACACGGATGATCTCGCTCTGGCTTCTCGAGAAATCATCACCCCCGACCAAGTGCGCCACTTTAGGTTGGAGAACGTTTTAGTAGATACCGGAGCAACGACCTTATGTTTGCCGGCGGAAATGATCCGACGTTTGGGTTTGACCCGCTTCCAAGAGGAAGAAGTCGCCATCGCTACGGGTACGGCAAAGATTCGTTCTTTCGAGTCGGTTAAGCTGAAAATCGGCGAACGATCCACGACGGTTGATGTGATGGAGCTTCCCGAAGGGGCTGAACCGCTCTTGGGGGCTGTGTCGATGCAACGCTTAGGCATTGCCTTAGATGTAGCGGGCGAGTCGGTGCAATTCCTCAAAGTGAGTAAGGGCAGGGGCTACCTCCGCATCTAAAGACTTTCCAAATATTAATTTTTTGTTAACTTACGGGGCAATTTCTGTCCTATGAAGTATGTTTTGGTTTTGATGGTCTGGTTAGGTACCGGGTCAGCTCTTTACGCCCAGACGGCGGTCAGCGGAACGGTTACCGACGCGGAGACGGGCGAAAGCCTCATCGGGGCGGTCGTTCGAGTGAAAGATAGCCCGCTCGGCGCGCTCACTGATGAAGAAGGACGCTTCAGCCTCCCCGATGTGCAACCCCTGCCCGCCCGCCTGTTGGTTACTTATATGGGGTACGATAGCCTGACGGTGGAGATCACCCAAGCCGTTTCGGAACTGAAATTAAAACTCCAGCCCCGCGCTGTCAACCTCAAAACCGTTGAGATCGTAGAGTACCGTGTCAGCCAAAAAGAGCGCGAAAACCCGCTCACCGTCGAGAAATTAGACCTCATCGCCATCAAAGAAACGCCCGCCGTAAACTTTTATGACGGATTAGCAAACCTCAAAGGCGTGGACATCACGGCGGCGGCACTCGGTTTCAAGATCATCAACACACGGGGATTTAATTCCACCCAACCCGTGCGCTCCCTCCAACTGATTGACGGCGTGGATAATCAAGCCCCCGGACTCAACTTTGCCTTAGGAAACATGGTCGGTTCTTCGGAATTAGACGTACAAAGCGTGGACATCATCGTGGGGGCAAGCACCGCTTTATACGGTCCCGGCGCGTTTAACGGTGTGATTTCCATGACGACCAAAAGCCCCTTCCTGCATAAAGGACTTTCCGTAATGCTCAAAGGCGGGGAACGCCAACTCTTCGACGGGGCAATCCGCTACGCCGAAGCCTTTAAGAATAAAGCGGGACGCGACGTTTTTGCCTTCAAAGTCAATTTCGCCTACATGCGTGCTTACGATTGGGAAGCCAACAACACCACCCCCACCGAACAATCCGATGCCCAAGTCCCCAACGGACGCTCCAACCCGGGCGGATACGATGCCATCAACCGCTACGGCGACGAAAACCGCAACCAACAGATCAATAATTTCGCTGATCGCCGAAATACAAGACTTTCACCCGGCTTAGGGGTTATTTTCCGCACAGGATATTGGGAAAAAGACTTAGCCGACTACAACACTTATTCCCTCAAAGCCAACACCGCCCTGCATTATAAGCCCTCCGAACATACGGAACTGATCTACGGCTACCGCTTCGGGATGGGGACGAGCGTCTTTCAGGGCATCAACCGGATCAGCTTACGGAATCTCATTTTTCAGCAACATCAGTTGGAATTGAAACACAAAGGCTTGATGATCCGTGCCTACATCACCGTAGAGGATGCCGGCGATTCCTATGACATTGTGCGCACGGCGGGCATTTTACAGCGTTCCCAAAAGGATGACCGCGATTGGTCGGATGAATATTATGCCTACTGGACGCGCAACATTGATCCCCGCATCAAACGGATGGAAGGATACAAAGCCTTACCGCCCTTCACGCCTACTACTTTGGATCAATATTACGCCGCGCTGAACCGTTTTGTGGCTTCATTATCAGACTCTTTGCCAAATTGGCATCAAGAAACACGCAATGCAGTAGACGGTAAGAACTTCCTCCGACCCGGCACCGCCGAATTCAACAAAAGAAAGCAAGAGATCACCTCCAACGCCGCGTCATCTGCTAATGGGACACGGTTCGTGGATTATTCCGCCCTCTACCACCTCCAATTCGACTACAAACTGCCCATAGATAAAGCAGAAATCCGCATCGGGGGTAATTTTCGGCTCTACCGCCCAGATTCACGGGGAACGATCTTTACCGATACACTTATTGATTCCGTCTCCGGTAAATATAACCGAATTAGCGTTTGGGAAGGGGGGCTTTTCGCCTACGCTTCCAAAAAAGTATGGAAAGACAAACTGAAGATCACGGGGGCGGTACGGGGTGATATTCATCAAAATTATACCACGCCGATTGCTTCGCCCTCCGTATCAGCAGTTTATACGATAAAAAAGGAACATAATATCCGTTTGGGCTATAATTACGCCTTCCGATTCCCGACTTTACAAGATCAATACCTGAATTACAATGTGGACGGCATCATCCTGCGGGGGAATTTAGCGGGAATGAATGACATTATCACCATTCAAACTTTGTATGACTTTTTTGCTTCCGGGCAGGATTCTTTCCTGAAAAAAACCGTCCAAGTGCCGAAAGTCAAACCCGAACGGGTGCAGTCCGTCGAAATCGGCTACAAAGGCATGGCGGTGAAAAATCTGTTCGTTGACGGGAGCGTGTATTACAGTTGGTATCGGGACTTTATCGGTTATCAATTTGTAAGTACGACACCCTTTAAGGAAGGCAAAGTGCAGGATTTCACCATCTATCGCTTATCCACAAACGCACCCACTACCGTTAATACGATGGGGGCATCGGTGGGCATCAGCTATTATTTTGCCAAATATTATACGTTATCGGGTAATTATTCATGGAATAAATTGCAGGGTGACCTGCCGCCCCGTTCCCAACGCGACCCCTACGCCCCTTTTGTCCCTGCCTTCAATACGCCGGAACATAAATTCAACATCGGCTTTTCGGGCAGTAACGTGCAGGCGCGACTGTGGCGGTGGCAAATCAGAAATGTAGGTTTCAGCTTCAATTATCGGTGGGTGGACGGCTTTTATTTTGAAGGGTCGCCCCAATATACGGGCTTTGTGAATGCCTACGGACTGTTGGATGCGCAGGTAAACTACACTTATACGCTCAATAAAACGAAAAATAGCTTCAGTTGGATGTTTAAGGCGGGTGCTACGAACGTCCTCAACACCCAATATATACAAGTGTACGGTGGTCCCACGATTGGCAGGTTGGCGTACTTTTCGGTGCAGTTTGATTGGGGCAGGAAATAAAATCCTTAGCTGACGGAGACTAAATTGACCTGTAATTCCACCTTACTTGAAATCATTTCGCCGAGTTCCTGTATTTCGGGGTCATTAATCCAATAGTACCAGTTGACGATGAATTGGCGGTTGGCTTTTTGATATTTACTTAAAAGGGTAAACAGCCGGATGAGGTATTTATACGAACTGGAGTTAATGTAATTGATGTGGAGGTTCATCATCAGTGCCGGTGCTTCGGGGGCATAATCCATATAGGTGGTCATCCACGAAAAGATCGGGGCGAAAAAGGCTTCGGGGTTAGCAGGATAGCAGTTACCGTTCACGGTAATCGCCATTTGCTCCTCATTGAAGGTTACTTCGGGAGTGTCTTCCGCGGCTTCCAGCCGTAAGGGTGGTATTTGTGTCCGGTTCACTGGCGGTTAATTTTTTTGGAACAACTTTTTACGTTTTAGCCCTCATCAGGGTTACAAAAATAGTCATAAAAAATCTTTATCCACCAAACTTTTTAGCCTAAGATTTGAATTTCATCGTTTATCAGTAGGTATTTTTCGCGGGATTCAGAACAAAATGCGATTCCCTCACCATTAAAGACTAATCGCCGTCCCGCTTTGCCTACCCAACCGATCATCCGCGCGGGATTGCCCACCACTAAGGCATAGGGCTTCACGACTTTCCGAACCACTGCGCCCGCCCCCACCATTGCATACTTTCCGATGCGCGCCCCACATATTATTGTAGCATTTGCGCCGACGGTTGCCCCGCGTTCGATGACGGTGGGTAAAAATTCGTCTTTCCGTTCGATGAAGGCGCGAGGCTGTAACACGTTGGTCAGCACCACCGAAGGACCTAAAAAGACTTC
>Ga0058866_1062424_pt1 | contig 16976 bp, 8 predicted proteins | sample TNRReaAerobicRNA_3_FD_61084 | JGI IMG/M metagenome (GOLD analysis project Ga0058866, IMG submission 61084) | Wastewater treatment Type I Accumulibacter community from EBPR Bioreactor in Madison, WI, USA - TNR Reactor, Time D- 0min-Aerobic_ RNA... | ecosystem: Engineered > Bioreactor > EBPR >...
GTATGTTTTTCAGAATAGCGATACATTTGCGCTCGCCTTTGAAAAAGGGCTTGATTTGAAGTATCATTTACAGCAAAAAGTAATTATTGTGAATACGCTGAGTTACAGGACCCGTTCGGTCAAGAAAGAGGAAGCAGAGCGCAAGTGGTATGTCATCGACGCCGAAGGCGAAGTGGTGGGCCGCCTCTGTACCCGTATTGCTACCGTGCTACGCGGCAAGCACAAACCCACATTTACCCCACATACGGATACCGGTGATTTTGTGGTGGTGATTAATGCCGACAAGGTGCGCTTTACGGGCAACAAAATGGCCGCAAAAGAGTATCTGACTTATTCGGGTTATCCCGGCGGCCAGAAAGCGACGATTGCCAAAGAGCTTTTGATCAAAAAGCCCTATGCGATCATCGAAAACGCCGTAAAGGGTATGTTGCCCAAAACCAAGCTCGGCCGTGCCCAGGTGAAGAAGCTTTTCATTTATGAAGGCGCCGAACATCCGCACCAGGCACAAAAACCTGAGCCTTTTAATTTCTAATTGCATCTATTAAATCGATAGGATAGAACATGGAAATGATCAACGCCATCGGGAGAAGAAAGTCGGCTGTAGCGCGCGTCTATCTCACCAAAGGTAACGGCAAGATAACCGTTAACGACAAAGACTACAAAGCGTATTTCCCGCAAGTGTACATACAACACAGCATCTCGGCGCCCTTTGAAACGGTAAACGCCGAGCAGATTTATGATCTTGTGATCAACGTGGCCGGTGGAGGCTACAAGGGCCAGGCAGAAGCCGTGCGCATGGGTATCTCGCGCGCATTGGTGAAGCTCAACGAGGACTTCCGCAAACCGCTGAAGGAAAGGAAATTCCTCACCCGCGACGCTCGCGAAGTAGAACGCAAGAAGTATGGCAAGCCCAAGGCACGCCGCAGCTTCCAGTTCAGCAAGCGCTAATTTATTAATTCCTTGTCAATCTTCAATTGAACAGCAATGGCAAAACCGACCTATAAAGAACTGCTGGATGCCGGTGTTCACTTCGGCCACCTCAAAAAGAAGTGGAACCCTAAAATGGCGCAGTACATTTTCATGGAGCGCAAAGGTATCCACATCATTGATATCAATCGCACGATCGATTGCATGGACCGCGCAGCTAACGCTATGCGCCAAATCGCCAAATCGGGCCGCAAAGTGATGTTTGTGGCTACCAAAAAACAAGCCCGCGATATCGTGGCCAACGCCGCGCGCAGCGTAGGCATGCCCTACGTGACCGATCGCTGGCTCGGCGGTATGATGACCAACTTCGCTACGATCCGCCGATCGGTGAAGAAGATGAATACGATCGAGCGCATGCTGCAGGATGGTACCGTGCAGAATATGACCAAAAAAGAGCGCCTGATGATGAACCGCGAGTTGGCTAAACTCGATAAGGTGCTCGGCGGTATCTCTAACCTCAACCGCCTGCCCGCCGCTATCTTCGTGGTAGATATCCACCACGAACATATCGCAGTGGCCGAAGCGCACAAGTTGGGCCTCCGCACTTTCGGTATCGTGGATACCAACTCCGACCCCAACCAGGTCGACTTCCCCATCCCCGGCAATGACGACGCCTCTAAATCAGTGGCTATCATTACCGAATATATGGTGGAAGCTATTCGCGAAGGCCTCGAAGAACGCAAACAGGTGAAGACCGAGAAAGAAGGTGTAGAAGGCGTAAGCGAATAACGACCTCTTTTTTTTAATTAAACGACTAATATAACAATGAGCATAGTTTCTCCTGCTGATATAAAAAAGCTGCGCGATATGACCGGCGCAGGTATGATGGACTGTAAAGCCGCCCTCGCTGAAGCCGATGGCGATTTCGAAAAGGCTATCGAAGTATTGCGCAAAAAAGGCCTCAAAGCCAGTATCAAACGCGCCGACCGCGAAGCCCGCGAAGGTGTGGTAATCGCTATGGTCTCCGACGACCACAAGCGCGGCGTGGTGGTGAAGCTGAGCTGCGAAACGGACTTCGTAGCCCGCAACGAGGATTTTATCAACCTCGTTAAAAGCTTTGCCCAGACTGCCCTCGATAAATTCCCCGCTAACCTCGAAGCCCTGCTGGCCTTGCCTTACGGTGATATCACTATCGGCGAAAAGGTAATAGAGCAGGTAGGCGTTATCGGCGAAAAAATCGAACTGGCCGCTTATGAGTGTATCGAAGCCGCCCAGGTAGCTCCTTACATCCACATGGGCTACAAAGCCGGCGTGCTGGTAGGCCTCAATAAAGACAACGCTGATTTCTTCGAAGCCGGCCGCGATGTGGCTATGCAAGTAGCCGCCCTCAAAGCCGTCGCCGTAGATAAAGACGACGTGCCCCAGGAGCTTATCGACAAGGAATTGGAGATCCGCACCGAACTGGCCCTCAACGATCCCAGAAATGCCAACAAACCCAAAGAGTTGTTGGAGAAGATCGCCCAGGGCAGCCTCAATAAGTTCTTCCAGGAAGTTACTCTCCTCAACCAGGATTTTGTGAAAGACAATAGCAAAAAAGTGGGTGATTACCTGAAGGGATTCGACAAGGAACTAACCGTCACCGGTTTCCGCCACGTGACGCTCGGTTAAATAAGAAGCGCAAGAGTCATCCGGAGTTTTCCGGATGACTCTTGTTCTTTTAGCTTTTACCTCAAACTATGTCGCTAAAGTATAAAAGAGTCCTCCTCAAATTGAGCGGCGAGTCGCTCATGGGCGACCAAAATTTCGGCATCTCCGCCAATATGCTCCGCCATTATGCCGATCAAATAAAAATATTAGTTGATCACGGCGTAGAAGTTGCCGTGGTGATCGGCGGCGGCAATATCTTCCGCGGCCTGCAAGCCGCAGCCAGCGGTATCGACCGCGTGCAAGGCGACTATATGGGCATGATGGCCACGGTAATCAACGGCATGGCCATACAAAGCGCCCTGGAAAGTGTCGGCTTGTATACCCGGCTTATCTCGGCTATCGAAATGAAGGCTATCGCCGAGCCGTATATCCGCCGCCGCGCTATCCGCCACCTCGAAAAAGGCAGGGTGGTGATTTTCTCTGCCGGCACCGGCAGCCCCTATTTTACTACCGATTCGGCCGCAGCCCTGCGCGCCAACGAAATCAACGCCGACGTAATCCTCAAAGGCACCCGCGTGGACGGCATCTACACCGCCGACCCCGAAAAGGATCCTACCGCCCAGAAATTCGATACGCTCACTTTCGCCAAGGTGATCAGCCTGGGCCTCAGCGTAATGGACATGACGGCCTTTACGCTCTGTCAGGAAAACAACCTGCCTATTATCGTCTTCGATATCAACGACGACAGCAATCTGCTGCGCATTGTGAAAGGCGAAGCAGTGGGGACGTTGGTGGAGGGGTAAAACTTGTCTATCTGATAATCGCCACTTCCCCGCTCACCTGTTCCCATTGCCCATCGAGGCGCTCCAATTCAAGGACGTACACATAAACGCCGGCAGGCACGGGTTTGCCGCCTCTGCCTTTGGCGTCCCAGACGGGCGTTTCCGGTTGGGGGTTTTGCACGTCTGCCAGCAGGGCGCCCCAGCGGTCGAAGATGCGCAGGCGCAGCAGGCGGCTCACCGAGGCGTCGGCAAAGATGACCAGGACGTCGTTGATGCCGTCGGCATTGGGGCTCAAGGCATTGGGCACAAATACCCCCGCCTGGCGTTCAACAAACACCCATAAGGCATCCTCTACCCGGCAGCCCGCCGTATCGGTCATAGTCAGCGAGTATAAGGTGCTGCGCAAGGGTTGCGCTACGGTGTACACACAGGTATCGCAGCGCAAGCCCTCCGGGGGCGACCATTGCGCCAGGGCTGCATTAGCCGCGTTGGTTTGCGGGTTCAGCGTTATGCTGTCGCCCAAATGCATGTGAATATCGGCGCCCAGGTCTAATGCGAGGGCATTTGGTTGCGCCAGGGTTAGTTGCAGTACTCCCAGGCAGCCGGCGGCGTCTTCGGCCTCCAGCGTGTAGGCGCCCGCGGTCAGCCCCACAAATATTGGCGAAGACTGCCAACCGCCGCGACCGACGAGCCGGTAGCGGTAAGGCGGCAATCCGCCCAAGGGCTGCTCTGCGCTGATGCTGCCGTCGGCAAAACCGTAGCAAGCGGGCGGCACAGCCACAGCCGACAGCGACAGCGCGTCGTCCGACAGGGTAATGCCTCCCTGGGCCGCGCATCCGCCCGGCCCTATGACGGTGACCCCGTACGAGCCGCCCTCGCTGACTTGCAGGTTGGGTCCGGTAGAACCGTCCGACCACAAATAAGTCTGGTGGATGCCCGGCGACAGTAGTACCGGCTCGCCCCGGCACAGGCTGCCCAGGGTGCTCCATTGCAATGTCGGCGGAGGAATGACTTCCAGGTGCAGTATCAATATGCTGTCGCAGCCCGAAACTCCGACCAGCGTATCGGGATACATTCCGGGTTCGCTGAGCGGCTGGCCGGCAAAAACGTACGTTTCACCCTGGCATATAGATTGCGCCAATTCGACATGGGTCGGAATCACCTCCAGGTTCAGGCATATCACGGAATCGCAGCCGGCTACGGTGTTGAAGTTGATGCACATTGTGGTGTCGCCGGCTAGCGGAAGGCCGTAGAAGTAGTAGGTTTCTCCGGCGCATATCTGCGCGTTGTTGACGATTCGGAAGGTATCCAAAAACTGCACGGAAATGCAGTGTACCGAATCGCAGCCCGACAGGGCGGAGTAGTAGCCGCACAGCGTCGTATCGGCGTAATAACTCTGCCCTTCATATTCGAAAGCCTCGCCGGCGCAGCGTTGTTGGAGCGACTGCGTAAAAACGGTATCGATTTGTTGTAGTTGCGCCTGGGCTATTGCCGTACACCCTTGCGCGTCGGTCAGCGTAAGGCTGTGGAGCCCCCCGCCGAGTTGTCCGGCCTGCGGGCCGCTGTCGCCGTTGCTCCACTGGAAGTTATAGGGCGTCGTGCCGCCCGTAGCCTGGGCGCTGAGCGTACCGGTATTGCCGCAAGCAACACCGGCGCCGCTGATGCTCACCGACAGGCTGTCGGGTTGGCCCAGCGTCAGGCTAAGCGAACGGCTACAGCCCAGGGCGTCGGTGACGGTAAAATAGTGTTCGCCGGCAGGCAGGTCGTTGCGCTGGGGCCCTTGGACGCCGTCAGACCAGCTATACTGGTAGGGCGCCTGGGTGCCGCTTGCCGCGATATCGACGGCGCCGGTAAAGCCGTAGCAGGCCGGATCCACGGCGTTTATTTGTACTTGCAGGGCTGAAGTGTCCACCAGCAAGTAGGCATGGGTGATGATGCCGCTGTATATGCCCGAACGCGGTAATACGTGTATTTGTCTTTCGCCGTAGGCCGGGCTGGGGGCGTCGTTGTTGTAGCGGACGAGCGACAGGGCCTGCTCGAAGTCGGCAGTAGAAGCGCCGCCGGGGCTGTAGAGGACTAACCGGGCCGTGCCTTCGCCGGCAACGGGCACAGGCGGCGCAGCGGCCAGGCTCAGGTATTCCATTCCGGCATCGAGCACGCCGTCGAGGATAATTTCTATGGAGTCGAGGTCGAGCACGGCGTTCAGTCGCAAGTCGGCATCGGCCACCGGCACGGGGGTACGGCATATCGTATCGCGATAATCGCCGGGAGCGGCGGCCAGGCTGCTGCCGTCTTCGTCGAGGACGGCCTGGAGTTCGCAGGGCGGTCGCCAGCATGACTGCCTGGCAGTGGCGCCGTAGAGATGCCGGTCCGTTTGACATACCTCGGTGAGGGCATAGCTGTCCAGGTCAAAGCGATATATCCTGCTGCCCGAGCTATCGGTACCGATGGCAAAAGTGACAATGCTGTCGCAGCGGTACGGGAAACTGACCATAGCGTGTATGGGCGGCACGGTATCCGGAAAAGTATACAGCGTCTGGCTGGCCATGGGGTTTGCCTGGTTGATTTCCACGAGGGTATGGCTCACCGTGGTCAGCAGCAGGCGACCGTCGCGGTAGGTCATGGCGCCGCCCGCCCGCATGTCGGGAGGCAGGTAACCCAAAAAATCAAATTGCTCCGCGGCGGGGTCAAAAACCATCACACCGGCGCCGGCCAGGTACAGGTTGTTGGCATAATCGCATGTCATGGCCTCAACCAGGGTGTCGTAATTCTGGACAAAAATACCGGGGTAAACACCAATAAGGGAATCGTTCAAAAAAGGAAAAGCACTAACAATCCCTAATTCGTATACCCCTCTGGAAGCCGTACCGTTTACAAAACAAACAAAGCAATCCAAAAATGAAAAAATACGGCCACCGGTTGTAAACGAGCCGTCATTATAATCGTCATTTGTGTTATTATGAACCGAGCTTATTTTACAGCTATCCATACTATACCTGCCCATTCTGGCAAACCCAAATCCCCATCCAACTTCAAGAGTCCGGTCGTTCATATACCAAAACTCCTGGCTTTTGGCCCATCCCATTTCAAATAGAAAGGTCAGTGCAAAAAGGGCAATTTTTAATAATGTACTGCGCTTACTCATCATTTTGTTTTCAGGTATAAGCAATCACAAATCTCCAACAACTACTGCGAAGCTCGCAGAACCAGGTGTCTATCCCGTTGTCCCTTTTCATTTTCCAGGACAAGCACATACATTCCGTTGGGGAGCCTGGGTGGAGAAATCTCAATTTTTCGTCGAAAACTATCAGCGGATACGCCTATTTCTTCTGTCCTGGCATAGACCAGCCTTCCTGTCATATCCTCAAGCGCTACACGCAAGGTTTGGGCTTCCCCCCGTGCGATAGCGATAAAAATACTGGAAGAAAACGGATTGGGAAATACCTTAGTCGCAAAAGGCGTATTTTCTTTATCGACAATCGGGCGAAGATCAGGCGTCCGATCGGAGGGTCTGTGAGCAGGCATTCCCATTGCAACATCTTCCCCTATGCCGTCTGTCAAGCAGCTGGGACATATAAAAACGTCATCCTGATAACAAATTTCTTCATCCACCGGTACCTGTGTTAAGGGTATACAGGGGATATCACTGCAAAACGTTACTTCATAACAAGTACCATCCCAGTCTATCATATAACATACATGATCATTACCTGGGATGGGTAGCGGTGGGATTTCTTCATTACCCAGGCAAATTAACACATAAGAGCACGGCTCTCCCGTATCATCTACTATGCACTGTTCGCAATTATCACAAAAGCCTTGCGGCGGGGGCGGCGGATCCAGCGTCGGATGGCATTCGAACTCGACATATACAGGGAATTCCTGCCGGTCTTCCGGAAGGCCTAAGACGGTTCCAACGGGAAATAAACAAGCGCACCTATTGTTGTCACCTTCTATGAGCGAAGCTACGTAATTCAGCGGAATCGACAATTGGGAGTTATTAGTCAGATAAATAGTGCCGCCGCCTTGGCAGGGGTTTGCATCTTGTATAGGGTCGTAATGAAAAGCCGTTTCAAAATCGGATGTACATTGAAACATCCCCTCAAACGGTTCGTCACAGGTCTGGCAAGCCCATGAGTAAGTTATAGCATCGTAAGACGACGACAAGTACTGATTGATAATCAAATTGGGAGATAAATTAAGGTCATTGACCTCAAAAAACGGACCTACCCAGTATTTAGGCCCAAATCGGCGACATGCTTCGTAATGACAACCCCAAAAATCCGTCACTTTTACACAAAAATCAGATAATTCTGTAGAAGATGGTATATCATAGTCGCGAAGGGGCCCCACCACGTCATAATAAGGCGATGAGCCTTCCAGGGTAGTCATACCCGAATCCACAATTTCGCCGTTTTTCGTCCATCCAATCCATACCGGTAAACCGTTCAAATCAAATGGCGTGCCTGCTTTCACATTTATCAATACCATCCTGCTATCCTCTAAGGGATTTCCGAGGCATTGATCCATCGTATTCACGTTGAGTCCCTGTGCGTGTTCGCATCCGTCCAAATGAACGCTTAATACATCTGAACGCCCACAGCGATCAACGACGGTAAGCGTATAATTCCCATTTTGGGCAAGGCCGCTAATTGTCAATGTATTTGCAGAAAAACCGCCGGGGCCGCTCCATGAAAATTCAAACGGAGGAGTACCCCCGCCAAAAGTAGGCATTATAGCGCCTCCTGAAGAGGAGATAGGCGTTATTTGACCAAAAGCCAGTTGGAGTGATGGCCACTGAAAATTACACAACCATACAAATGCCGACACCAAAGCTTCACAGCCCCTGCTATCCGTCACCGTAAGCCAATAGGTGCCCGAGGCTGCACCCGAGAGGTTTTGGGTGGTAGCGCCGTTGCTCCACTGGAAGCTATAGGGCTGATAGCCCCCCGATACGCTCACCGTCACGGCGCCGTTTTGTTCGCCCTGGAGAAGACCATCTTCCACAAATTGTGTTTCGGGGATAATATCGATTACTGCTGCCGACAAGTCGGTAAACTCCTCTTGAAGCGTAAACGATTCGGAATAGGTACAGATGTCATACAGGCCGTAGGTCAGCGTTACGTTGTAAGTTCCGGGCGGCAGGCCCGCGATATCTTCCGTTTGGGCGCCGTTGCTCCAGGTAAAATTGATCTGGCCGGTGTTTTGTCCTATGGGCGTCAGGCTGATAGTCCCGTCGTCGAGTTTGCAATAGGGGTTCAACAGGCTCTCCTGGAGGTCGAATATTTGGGATTGGAATACGTTGTAATGTTTCACGGAGGAGCAGCCGTTCTCATAGCTGACGGTCACCGAGTAGATACCTGCCGCCAGGCCGTTGATGTCTTCTACTGTGGCGCCGTTGCTCCAGGCATAAGTCAGGCTGCCGGGATCGGCGGCGGTTACCGTCAGGTCTATGGCGCCAACGGGATCGGGGCCGCAGATATGCTCAATGACTGCCGCGCCGATCTGGAAATAATTTGCGCTGTTGATCCAGCCCACTTCGAAAGGACCGCCTGCAGTACTCTGCCCGCAGGCATCGGTTACGGTTACATAGTAATTGCCCGGCGCCAGGTCGTTGATGAAAGGTTCGGCGCCTGACGCGCTATAGCCGGCAGGGCCGCTCCACTGGTAGGCGAAGGGCGCCTGCCCTCCCTGGTGGAAAACGCGCAGGGCGCCGTTGTGCGATTCACCGCAAGCGACATTATCGGTAGCGCCGGTAAACGCCGGTGGGTTATAAGCCGGTACGTTAAAACTCTGCGACATTTGTTGGCCGCAGGCATCGCTTACCGTTACGGTGTACGAAGTTGCGCCTGCAAGTCCTTGCGCCAGGGGGCCGGCGGCTCCGTTGCTCCATTGATAAACATAAGGCGGTTTGCCGCCCGAAGCGCTGACCAGCAAAAAACCCTGGGCGCCGCCCGGACAGGAAGCGCCGGCATCGGCAAGGCTCAACACCGGCGGGCCGACAGCAGACAGCGGGTCGGGGCAAAAAGTGAGTTGCTGTGAGCAGGCCAATTCCGTTACCTGGGCGCAATAGGCAATTCCCGGGGCGACCCCTTCCAGGCACAGGCCGGCGGGGCCGGCAGGAAGCCATTGCACCAACAGGGGAACGTAGCTGTCTGTCAGGCAAATAACGCCGTCGGATTGGCCGGGGCAGGGCGCTGTTGTTTGAAGTTGCCGGTCGAGAACGTCCTCCAGCGATTCGCACACATTTTCACATAGCTCCGCCACGCAGCCGCCCGGGCCGCTCACCTTGACGCAGTAGCGGCCGGGGCCCACGCCATTGAGCGTAAACTGGTTGCCTACAATATTCCCCGAAACGTCGCTCCAAAGAAACGCATATTGTTGTACATCGCCGGTCACGACGGCTTTCAGGTTGAAGCCCCCCGACTGGTTGGCCAATACGGCTATACTCAGCTCCATACAAAGGCGGGTGAGGATGTGCACATCGTCGGAATTGCCGCCTGAGACAGGGGGGTGCCAATAACAATCGGGCTGATACAAAGGTACTTCCACGCAGGCGCTCAGGTTGTCGCTCAGCTCCCGCAAATCGAGCAGTTGGTTGCCGTCCAGGTCCTCCCCCATAAACACGAGCGGCTGATAAATAGAATTGTTACTGATAAGTTGGGGGACAGCGGAAGAGGGAATTATCAATGTAAAAAATTGAGAATTGTTAAATTGGTACGTTTGCCCATTAAACCCAAAAATAACCTGCGCCATCACCTCGCTTGCCTCCACTTCTATAGTCAGGCTCTGCTGCCCTGCCGCGAGGGCGTCGAACAGCGCCTGGCTGATGGGCAATGAGCCTCCCGTAAAAAATATACAACCCCCGCTGGTACTCACCCATTCACCTGCGTACAGGTCTATATCCGGCGGGTGGGGTTGTGGTGCGAATACGCGTACCCGGCGGATATAGGGCATAGCATCCTGCGGGCCGGCAGGCGTTGTAGAATAGGTCGCAGATGTCGCACAACCGTTTTGGTCGCTCACCACAACGCTGTAGTTTCCCGCCGCCAGGCTGTTCAGCGTGGTACCTGTGGCGCCGGTATTCCATAGGGTTGTAAAGGGCACATTGCCGTCGGTGCTCACGCTCAGCGTGATGGCGCCGTCCTGCGCGTTCAGGCAGCGCGCAGGCTCCACCTGTGCCGATAACTGGGGCAGGGCGTGGTTGAGCACTTCGTAGTTGCCGATAGCGCGGCAGCCGCGGCTGTCGGTGGCCGTCACCTTGTACTGTCCCATGCCGAGGCCTTGCAGGTTGGGCTGGGGCCAGCCGTTGTGCCACTGATAGCTCAGGGCGCCTATGCCGCCGCTGCCGCTTAGGCTAATGCTACCCTGGTGTTGCATGCCGCAATCGTGGATAATGGCGGCGCTCAGGCTCACCGGCGCTGCGTCGGGAATGTCGTATTGACCTACGGCCTGGCAGCCCCTCGCATCCGTCACGGTGACCTGGTAGGCGCCGGCAGCGAGGTGTGCCGCGGCAGGCCCTGACAGCGCCGCGTCGTGCGACCAGGCGTAGCTATAGGGCGCTTCGCCGCCCGCCGTTACGCCAATGCTCAGGGCCCCCACCGATTGCCCAGGGCAGGAAGGCTGTATATCGCCCTGCAACTCCACGGGCGCGCATGCCGGCACGCTGCTTTGCAGCACTACCGCACAGCCGTAGGCATTGGTGACGCTCACCGTGTATTGGCCGGGAGTGGTAATGTTGGTGGGGTTTTGATTGTATGAAATATATCCACCTGAACCGCTCCAAACAAACCGAAAAGGCCCGGCTGTGCCCTGCGCGCTTAGGCTGACCCTGCCCGGAGTGCCGGGGGAACAAATACAGGTCACCTCCGTAATGGCTATTTGGCCATAACAGGCCACCATTGCTATGTGTATTAACAGTTGCGCTATCGCTATCTTTTTTGTCATGGCTGTTTTCATTTTGGGTTATTTGATTCCATGCCGGGCTTTAAAGCGAAGCAGAATGTCTTTGTATTTCTCGTGCATCAGGAGGTAATACATATACAATGGTTCGTACTTTTTCAAATGCTTGTAGTAGTTCAGGTGCGTCACTATCGCCTCCAGTTTTTGGGCTGCCTCCGCCGGGGATAGTTTGGATTCTTCGGCGTTTCTTTCGTAATTTTTCCGAAGGTTTTCCCCTACTTTGCAATGAATCATAGGCACCAACGACGATTCAGGAAAAAGCCTTAAAAACTCCTCTCCCTGGGCTATTATTTCGTCCATTGCTCTATATGCATAATAGGATCTAAAAAGAATACACTTATATTTTTGTTTTTTTATCCACTCATACGCAGCCTGATCCGGCCCAAGATAATGGTCAAGTACAACTACCGGGACTTCTTTTATTACACAATCTGTGCACTTTTCTATCACATTATTACCATCCCATGCGTGCCTAATCAGCATGTCGGGCGAGTAAATCACCCTTAGAGCGTACTTTCCCGGCATTAAAGAATAAGGACAAATAGTATCTTGACGGGCCAATGCCGGATCAGGGCTGTATTCCATTGTAAAGGAATGGGAAAAAAGGAAATCTGGCGAAATCATAATTTTTGCCTCTGAATCATCATCTATGAACCCGCCAAAATCGCCTTCCATGCCTTCGTAAAAATACCACTTGCTCTGGCTTGGTTCTTCCATTCTTATCTGCAATTTTGAGTTTTTGTTATAGGCCCGAGCATTTACAGGTTGTATCGCTTTAAGATAAACAGTAAACACAAGCATATCAAAAGGATATAGCGTATCTTTTGCCAGTTTGATATCTGCAAAAAATAGATCCTTTTGGCTGTGCGCGCTAGAACTCATAAGCGCGAAGGCTATAAGGCTGACGAAGATTTGTTTTTTCATGTCGCATATTTATTGTTTACCTGGTGATACTTTTCGACAACGTACTAAATTTCGATGGATGTCTAACATACTTTGAGTGTTTTGGGATAAAACAGGGTACATTAACGTATTAACCTGAGTTGTATGACCTAAACCAAACTGATGCCCTAATTCATGTATAATACTGATGCCTAAATCCTGTAAATTCCCAACTCTATCCATGAAGTTTTCTAAAGGAAAAACGGAAGTATCTCCACCTGGCTCAACGATACTATTACTTAAAGAACTAAGGGTAAGCCCTAAATTTGTAGTATCTTGTTGAGTTCCTTGTGGGTCATTGTCTCTCTCTCTGAACTTTCCTGATTGCCAAACAGTACATACCAAACACTGCCATACTCCTACACGGTCTCCTCCCGAACTGCCATCTGCATTCTTATAAGTTGAAGCCGTAAATATCCAATCACGAACACTTTTATTATCGTATATTGTGTGTTTGAAATCGAATAATTGTTCTGAATAAACAGCAATGGATTCCAGATATACCTTGTGATAAGTTGGGTTAATGGGCCCTTTCAGATTAAGAGGGTCAGCAGCAAAATCATAGGGCAATAGTTGATGAACAGCCGTTCTGTCATCGTCTCGTAGTTTTACAAATTTTCTAAATTTGGCAATCGTCAGGGTTTTATTTAAGGTGTCTATTGCTAGTATGGGCCCCAGGGTATCTCCTCTAATGGTTGTATCCGGGTCGGTGAGTACAAAAAGGCTGCTGTCCGGTACGCCGGCCAATGACTGGCTGGTTTGCAAAGTATAAACAAAATTGCTATCGGCTGTTTTTTCGATTTCGGAAACAGTGCCTGTTATCACAGGACTCCCTGGAGGAGTTAGTTTAAAAACAAGGTGAGTACCCACTAAAGCGCCTTTTTTTTTCATTTGCACGTAGTTTTTGCCGTTGCCAATTACTTCAAAAACTGCTGAATTAACGCTTAATTCTCCATTTTCAAACCGTCCATTACTGCCGCTATCGAGATCTAATGATGGAGGATTTGATCCACTATTTGGAAAGTGTTCTTCCAATCCTTGCAGGTCAACAATTGCAGGATCGCTATCTCTTAGGTGAAGGTCATACACAGCCTCCTTGATAACCAATTCTTTGGCTTTGGATGCTTTGCCGCCCCAGGCTCTTACCTTGTTGTCGTCGCCCGACAGCCCCTTCATACTGGCAAACTCTATATTGAGCAGGCGCCATACCGTCAGTACCCCCGATACCATTTTACCGGATTCGAAATATTGCTTATTGTTAACGGTGTCAATAAGGTGTATCTTGTGTTTTTTGTCGTTATTGCCTAAGCGCATCAACATCTCCGGCCCAAAAGCTGCGGCAACGCGATAATTGTCGCCCGGATGCAGCGATACTTTAAACCCGTTACAAAACATAGTACTATCGGGCTGAATATCTATTTGCACCAGGCCGTCGCCGTCGTCATCGCCCAGCAAATGCCCGGATTTTTTGCCCATGACCTCGCCCCTGTTGTCTTCTTCTGCAGTGTATGTGAGAGGGGCGTAAAATCCGGGCGCTCCATTCGTACCGTCGTAGTTGCCCGAAGTATTGCTGTCATTAGGATCTACCTGGGAGTTTTTCTCCGAAGGATCATCTACATCAAAAGCCCTCAAATACAAGCTAAACGGTTCAGTGGGCGGCGCTGAAAACATGATGCAGATATTTACTGTGTCGCGAAGGGGAGTAAGAATGGGTTTTTCGGTAGTAGGATCATTTGGATCAATAATCCTCTTATCCGGAAAAACCCTGAAGCTATTAATTGGCGAGTTATCTGCATTGTTCCAGTTTACGAAATTAGGATCCGCCGTATCCAGAGTATTACTTGCATTTGCCGCGCCGTCGTAACCGTTGAATCGCCCCTGCCAGCTCAGGTTTTTGATGCCGACGACGGTCAGCGACGCCTCATCCTGTAAGGAGCACAAGCTCTCATCACCTGTTACGAGCCTGAATACAGTTTGTTTTTGTTGCGTATGGGCCTGTATGCCTTCCACCCACAGATCGGCTACGAGGTAATCTCCATCCTGCTGGGCGAGGGTGAGCAGGGTACCTGCCTCGTATAGACCATCTGTTTTGTCTTCCGACTTCCATATTTGTACATACTGGCTTCCTTGCGTCACCTCCAGTTTCGCCGTATTCAGGCCGCTGTCTCCGGGGGCAAGTTTCAGACGAAGCCTCATCAGATCGTTATCTCCGCCTGGTATTTGGTTATCTTTATCGTCTTTTTTATTATCCATATCATCATCGTCAATATTGACAAATATCATTCCCCCCGGGTCATCTTCGTTGCTTACCAAACTGTTGGTATTATTGCCGATGGCTCCTGGTTTATACATTTCCAAATCCAGTATGCAGCCTGTGCATGCTTCAAATATCAGGTATTCTTTTTGTGCGGAGCAGCCGCTTTCATCGGTAACCGTTACCGAATAGGTACCGGGTTGGTGGACAACCAGGGTATCCTGGATACTGTCGTCTGACCACAGATAAGCGGCAAAACCGGCTCCCGGACTCAACCTGACTCCGTTTATGGTATCGCAGATTTGGTACAATCCGGGGATAGGAGAGAAGGCCGGTACGGTACAGGCAAAAACCCAGGCTTCGCGGTAAGCGTCCGTACAGCCGTAGAAGTCCGTTACGGTAACTGTATAATGCCCCGGGGTGGATATCTCATTAAAACGACTTTGTACGCCATTCGACCAGGCATAAGTCGCAAAACCTTCGCCGGCATCCAATTGCACCGTAGGCTGACTACATTGGGTCTTCTCAGGCGCTCCTTCGTTTTGACTTCTTATGCCCGGATCCTGTACGCAAATATAGGATTTAACCGGCGTAATAGGACCTACCCTCCAGGCAGGGCTAAAATCCACAGTTACCTCCTTTTCAGCTATGCAACCGTTTGCATCAATGCCCCTCAAAATAAAATCGCCTATTTTATTGATGGTAAGCGTAGGTCCCTGGCTGATAAGGCTGCCTGAATAATAATATCGCCATTCGTAGCTGACAAAACCAGGTAGGGCTGTAAAAGTCACTGACGATTCGTAACTGCACAGGTAAGCCGTATCGGGAACAGCCATTACTTCCGGCGCAGCCTGCGGTACCTCAAAGCTGAGCGTATCGGAGCAGCCATAATCGCCGTAAACTATCATTTGCACCGGACCGGGTTCGTACAATGTTACAGAATCCCCCAGCAGGTACACATCGTCGGGTAACAGCCATGTAAACCGGTCTTCAGGCAGATCGGAGTCGATAGATAGTATCAACGTTTTTTGACATAATACGGGATTGGCAGGCAGCAGGGTGTAGTTCAGGTTTACCTCTTCCACCCTGACCGCGGCCAAACTGCTGCAGCCGTTTGCGGCGGTGACCGTCACTTCATACATACCTGGAGATGAAACGGTTATTTCTCTTCCAATATCTCCATTTGACCAATGATAAGATGCAAATCCATCAGTGGCGCTAACAGTAGTACTTGCGCCGTTGCAAACGACAGGTTGGTAGGGGGTGAACAATATGGGAGGGTTTTCGAGTACCGTTACGGTAACTGAATCAGCGCCAATTAAGTCCCCTTGGTCATCGGTTATGTAGATGTAATAAGTAGTCGTCTCGTCGGGAAATACCAGGGGATTGAGTAAATACGGGTTATCAAGCCCTGTATCGCCATACCATCGAAAGCAATATTCAGGGGGATAATCAACAGGAGGGCAGCCTATTTGCACCGTGTCCCCCATACAAATCGTCCTATCCTCCCCCGCCCAGGGGCAGCCCGGATTGGCTTCCAGCACCGTCAGGGTGAGCGTGGAGGGGCTGCCCAGGCCGGCGTTGAAGCCGCCCGAGGGGTTTTGCAGCGTCAGCGTATAAGTATAATTATCGTCTTCGCCGCCGGTAGGCTGGGCGGTTTGCAGTGTAAAACAGCTTTGCAGCGTTTGAGCGCCGCCGCTGAAACTCAGGGTTTGGGTAGTAAAACCGCCGAGGTGCGGCGCGGCATCTGTGGCTAAGGCCACTTCTACAAAAGCCTGGCCGTCGGGGTCGGGGTTTGAGGCGTTGACGCACACCTCTACGCTGCCGCCTTCGGCCACTGTCAGGGCGCTTTCGGCAAAGCTGATCACGGTGCGCTCGCGGCGCTCCAGGCGGAAATCGTCGAATTCAACTTTGGCAGAACCATTACTATTGTTGCCGAGGCCCGGCTTGATACCAATATAATATTCGCCGCTCTGCGACACGCCAAAAGTCCCGCTACCTATATCCGTAAAAACGGATGTGCTAAAGTTGATCGCCACCGTGCCACTGATATCCGTGCCGGCAGTGCCTGCCTGGGTATTATAGAAAAACCGCACATTTTTGCCGGGCGTATTGCTGCGCGCCGACCAGGTCATGCGATATTCGTAGGCTGCATCCAGGTTTAATTTAAATACCACATAGCAATATTCCAACGCCCAGGTGCTGCGCAGGTATTTGTTGCCGCCTGAGCCGGAGATCGCGAAGCTACACCCGTAATACATATTGGGCACAGCATCCGGCGACGATACATTGTTAAAGTTCTCTGTGTATACCGTATTCCAGGCAGGCTGGCTATAGGCTTTTACAAAAGGCAGCAGGGAGAGCAGGCAAGCGAAAAAGCTGGTTTTTAGCGGTGTTTTCATACGATTCTTTATTATTAGAATATACCTGGCACTCATCATCCGGACACAGGTTGTACTTAC
>Ga0058866_1470947_pt1 | contig 16917 bp, 6 predicted proteins | sample TNRReaAerobicRNA_3_FD_61084 | JGI IMG/M metagenome (GOLD analysis project Ga0058866, IMG submission 61084) | Wastewater treatment Type I Accumulibacter community from EBPR Bioreactor in Madison, WI, USA - TNR Reactor, Time D- 0min-Aerobic_ RNA... | ecosystem: Engineered > Bioreactor > EBPR >...
CCTGGTTTGGCTTAAGCGATATTGAGCCGAACCTTGCCTTTGCCAACGCACCTGCCTTGTTTGGTTATGCTGCGGGATACAAGGAAATCCCTCACACCGTTACCTACGCTCGGCCTCAGGGGTGGGATATCACCATTGGCTTAGATCCGATTGCTGGCCAGCCTGACAGCTACGCTGCACGGGATTATGATGAATTGGTAGATGCCCCAGTTCACATGGGAAAATTTCAACGGATAGAGTTTCTGGTGAATGGGAAGCCACACATCATCAGTATCAATGCGCCGGAGCCCCTTGCCAAATCGGAAATGCAGTCATTGAGGGACACTGCCCAGCGGGTTGTGCGGATTGTTAGCAGCCTATTTGGGGAGCTGCCCTACAAGCGGTATATCTTCCAAGTGTTCCTTGCTGATATGGATCAAGCATCAATGTCTGCTTTTGGGGCGTTGGAGCACGCAAACAGCTCTACGTATCGGATGCCTTTCGTGAAAGGATCCGTAGCCCAATCGCTGGCTGAAGTGCTGGCTCACGAGTATTGGCATTTGTGGTCACCAAAGCGTATCCATGTTGCAGAATTAGGGCCATTCAACTACCAGCGGGGGCCGCGTACCCGATCGCTCTGGTTTGCCGAAGGACTGACGGAATACTATGCCCAAGCGTTGCTTGCGCGAAACGGGATGGTATCGCCCGAAAAAATCATTGGGGATATCAATCAAGCGGCTGAGTCGTTTGGAGTGCGGCGGCAACGCGAGGCAATCACTGATCTGAGTCTGCGTGTTGCCGAAGCTCCGTTGTTTGAGATCATCGGACTGTATTCCAAAGGGCCGATGATTGGGTTTTTGTTAGATGCCGAGATCCGGTTGCAAACCGGGAACCGGAAATCGCTGGATGATGCCATGCGGTTGTTCAACGAAAAATATGGCAAAACCGGCACGACCTTTGGGGATGATGATATTATTCCAGTGATTGAGCAGGCGACCGGCACCAAGCTCTCTGATTTCTACAAACACTACATTGCTGGTCGGGAACCTCTACCGTTTGCCGAGTATCTCCCCCGATTAGGCTTTACCTCGATAACGACGTACGACACCACAGCAACCTTCGGAGCTACGTTCAGTGCCGATAACAAAGGGTGGGTGGTGGAAGATATGACCCCAAACGGAGCTGCTGCGGCAATGGGATTGCAAAAAGGGGATATCCTAACTGAGCTGCAAGGTGAGGAAAATCAATTTTCTCTAACAAGCATCCCACCTCAGTTTGCTGATATGTTAGCAAGCCAGCTACCGCCAGGGCTGATGGTCAGCTTTCTGCGCAACGGTGCTACAAAACAAGCTACAATTGTTGTAAAAACAGCGATTGTTGAGCAAAAACAATGGGGGCTTGATCCAAACGGAGCGGGGCTGAGTGTGCAAATCCGTACAGCGATGATTGGAGCCTAAGTTTCTGAAGGAGGGGGGCAATAGGCAGTTGTGGATGAGAGAGAATGTGTATATTCATCGGCCTTTCTTGGGGAAAACCGCAAAAAACGATTAAAAACGCCAAAATAGAGACTATGCGCGATCAGGCTCCGCTGGTGGGAATCATCATGGGCAGCAGTTCCGATCTTCCTGTTATGCGCCCTGCAGCGGAAGTTTTGGAGGAATTTGGTATCCCGTTTGAGATGCGCGTCGTCTCGGCTCATCGAACCCCAGACGACATGGCGGAATACGGGAAAACAGCGCACAAGCGTGGTATCCAAGTGATTATCGCCGGTGCTGGTGGGGCGGCGCATCTTCCGGGAATGGTTGCTTCCTACTCGCCATTGCCAGTGATTGGGGTTCCGGTAAAATCGAGCAACCTAAGCGGACTAGACTCACTTTTATCCATTGTGCAAATGCCAAAAGGGGTTCCGGTTGCCACCGTAGCTATTGACAACGGGAAAAACGCAGGGATATTAGCTGTTCAAATCCTCGGGAGCTCACAACCTGAAGTTTTACATAAAGTGATAGTCTATAAAGAAAGAATCGCTGAAGAATCGCGAAATCAGAACGAAGAACTTTGAGCGTGACGGGATTTCACGTTTGGTGATAGTGGTTCACAGAGTGAAAGATGATGGAAGAGAAATTTGTTTGAATTCCAGCGAATTTCGCTTTCTGGCACTATGATTGCAGGAGATATACTCCCAGGCTTGGTGTGCTATGCCATCAACCGGGGTTCTTTGAAACGCGGGAAACGGAATCGAAAGGAACGCTGGTCGTTACGAACAGCCTTTTTGAAGAAGAAGATTGCTGAAGTGAATGCCAGACGGTATATTTGCCGCCCTTGCATCATACTACGAAAACGTGGTTTTCACTGACGCGCTTCGCATACGGGGAGTGCGTCTCGCTATTTCTGCGTCCGTGGCTCAATGGATAGAGCATCAGATTCCGGTTCTGAGGGTTGGGGGTTCGAGTCCCTCCGGACGCGCCAAAGAGAGATGTCGTGCAGTTTATTCAACATGAGCTATCGGCATTCTAGATACTGACAACACTAAATTTTATAGGGAATACAGTTACTACATGGCTCAGCAGCCTGATAATACAGCAGAGATACTAACTGCTGCCGACACAACCGCAACAGGTGAGCGCTGGGGAATACTCCGCAATGCTCGCCTATTGGCAATTATTGGTATTGTTCTTCTGGCAGTTGCTGGTGGAGTGTTTTTCTTTTTAAGCAGCCGCGCCGAAGCCCGTGAAGAAGCCGAAACACAGCTTGCCCGTATCCGCCCATACTATGATCAAGGCGAGTACAGCGCTGCTATTAATGGCGATTCTGTAAAGAAAATCGGCAATACTAAGCCACTTGGATTGCGTGCTATCGTTGAGGAGTATAGCTCAACCCCGGCTGGAAAAATTGCAGCACTCTATTTAGGCAATGCGTATCTGGCTACCTCCCAAGCTGCAAAAGCCAAGGAACCATACGAAGTTGCAACCAGTGCTGACGATGACTTGGTGCGTGCAGCCGCACATGCTGGATTAGCAGCCGTCTATGAAACAGAGAATGCGTACGAAAAAGCAGCTGATGAGTATAAAAAAGCCGCAGACGAAGATCGTTTAGAGCTTCGCTCAGCTGATTTTTTGCTTGGGGCTGCAAGAAATTATGAGAAGGCAGGAAAAAAGGAAGAAGCTATTCGGTATTACCGGATGGTTGCTACCAACCAAGGGGACGCTGCCGGGGCTTCCGATGCGGCGTTACAGGCAAAGCTTGCCTTAGCCCGCAATAAGGTGGAATTGTAATTCTGGGGTGAACAACAACGCACACTAACGGCACAGAAAAGAATCACGTATGAACATTGGGACCCCCTCCGAATCGCTTTCTGGCGGTTCATCTATCCATAGAGAAAGAGCTAAAAACACAATACATCGGTTAATCAATGATACTCTCATCGCAGGAGGAAACATGCAACGTTTGTTGAAGACATTGCTCCTCTCGGCAGCGTTCGTGCTTGTCGGTCAAAGCGTTCTCGCGCAGACGCTTCCGATTGTACAAGTAAGCGGGCGCGTGTCGCAGACAGGGCTACGGGTATTCACCAAGGATACGCTGTATCAAATAGCGGGTGATTACCACGTTGCCGGCATTCTGCTCATCGAGCCGGGAACAACTGTAGAATTTCTGCCTAACGGCCGACTGATCGACTCGGTTGGTGGCAGGATCATCGCCGACGGCGATCTCCAAGCAACTTGGAATCGTTCGACGCCTGATCTGACTGCTTATCCTGACGGATTTGCTGACATCAGCTTTATCCGTGATAACGTCTTTGTTGGCGGTAAGCCAGAAATCACGGCACCGGGCCTTAGCTGGTCTAGCTACGCGCCGTATCTCTTTTTCTACTACGGAAACTTTCTCGATCGCTATCCTTCAGACCCAAATCTGAAGAATGTCTCGTATCGTCGCGACGTTACGCGGGCACCGATCATCTTCCGTGGTCGCCCAGTAAATAAGTTCTCGCGCGAGTGGGGGCACATCGTGATTCTGCCAGGCGCAGATACTGCGGTGTTCCGTAACGTGCAATTCGTGAACTTCCGCAAGGATACCGCAGCGGTGAAGACCACGTTCTTCTACGCGCCAAACGGTGAAAATCTTGGCGGCCTATACAACAACGGCCAGATTGTTGCTGCTGACCGCTTGAACAAGCAACTTCGCACCCTTACCACTGGTGGTGGTGGTGCTCTTACTGTCTTCTCCTCGAAGACATGGTTGTTAGACTGCCGTTTCGATAGCAACTTCGCACGCTATCATGGTGGTGCTGTGCAGTTTTTGCAGGCTCCGTTCGATAACACGATTACTGACCCGCAGTACACATCGTTCTATCCAGTGGATACGAACCTTGCTAACCGACCACAGCATGGTCAATTTGTCTATCCAAGCTTCGATCCGGAAAACTACGACCACTATACCCACGCGATCTACACTCCGTTCGGTGTCATACCGATTATGACCATGACGGATCCACGAGTGAACTGGGTTGTTGGGCCATACACTCCGGCACCGCCATACGATATGACCGGTATTATTCAATACCGCCAAACATATGACGATGGTCGTCAGGCTATCAATAAAGGGCGCGTTCGTCGCGTTTCCTTCCGCGATAACCGCGTTGTGGTCAGCAACTTCACTGAAGACTTGGCCGGCTATCGCGACAACATTGATGAAGTACCAATCATCAACAACTCGCTTCCTGGCGGCGTTGCTAAGAATGAAGCATACGGCGGTGCTGTCTATATCTCAGGTCGTCGTCACGTGACGGTGTACTGGGGGCGTGCAATGGGCGATCCAATGGACACAGTGGTTGCCGAACGCAACTATGCTGTGAACTTCCAGGGGCCAGTTGCTAGCTCGCAAGGTGCCCGCGGTGGTGCAATGTATGTGAACGATAGCACCTCGATGGTCTTCCAGCTTGCTCGCTTCGAAAACAACTTCACTGCTGTGCCAAATGTGCCGATGGATGATTACACCCAACGTGGCCGTATGTCGCAGGGTGGCGGTATCTACATGGGCAAAACCTCGCCACAGCTTACCGTGCGTGATGTGATCTACTTCCGCAACAACAAAGCGGGTCGTGGTGGTGGTATCTACGTTGCCGCCATGGATAACCCATTTGGCAATAACATCCTGATCTTCGATCCGTTCCTTTCGCCGAACTTGTTGGGCGATAGCGTGTACTTCATTCGCAATACTGCCGAATACGACGGTGGCGCGATTTACACGCAGCGGAACATGACGATTGACGCTCGGTACTTGACGTTAAGCGACGGCAGTGGCCGTTTGGTTGATCACCGCATCCTGCTGGACAGCAACGCTGCTGGTTTGGCTGGTGGTGCTATTGTGATTGATAACCAAACAAACATGATGAAGAGCAATGCACGGATTACCCGCGCACTCTTCACCAACAACGCCGCTGGTGACTCGGCAATGGCTTCGGATTTGCGCTTGATTAAACTCTATGATCCGGTCAACAATCCAGCCAATCCTATCAACCCATACAGCGTTCGTACCTACAGCGATTCCTTCCGTCTGCCACGCAGCATCACCCAACACATCCTTGGTGGTGGTGCTATCTACTCGCGGTTCGGCAACACCAATTTCTATCAAGCAGTTGAGTTCAATCACAACTGGACAAAGAGCGGAAACGGTGGTGCCATTGCAATGATCACACCAGTGACTGCAAACCGCTACTTCTTGGCAGAAGGCGACATCGCCTACAACTTTGGATCCAATCAGTCTGTTCCGTTCAACGACGGCCCAGAGCCAAGCGATATGCGTCAGATGACGCGCTTCATCCGCAATTATGCAATGAAGGATTCGATGAACGCTGATCTGAACGTTGATCCACGGTACAGCGAGAATATGCTTCTTGATCCGAAGCGTAATGGAACTGGCTTGGGTGGTGCAATCTATATCAACGATCGCCAGCCGCCAGGGCCAAACCCAGGATATGCACGTACCGACTCGGTGATTTCACACCGCGTCCGGATGGAACAGAACTGGGCATGGTCGGGTGCCGCAGTCTATTCCGATAACTACGAACTTCGCTTCCTGTTGAGCAAATCGTTGGTTGCCGGAAACCGTGCACTTTCCGATGAAGGTCGCAACGTTGACACTATCGAAAACTACAAGACCTCGCCCGCTGCAAACCGCACCGCTGGAACAATTTTCTACGGTGACATCTCCGGGCCATTGCCACAGCAAGAGTACCACATTGGTGCTAACTCTATTTACGACAACGATGCACGCTTCTTGCTCCGCCTGCCGGACGTTCCGCAAGGATTGGTTGGCAGCGGCCGCAGCGGCGTAGATACGTTGCGCGGCAACTACTGGGGTCAAACTGAGGCTCCGCTCACGACCGTCTTGGCTACAGGAACACCTCAAAACACCTTCTACGTTATGGGGAACGGCTGTACCTTGCCGCTGAAGAACCCAACAAAGGTGAACGAGCAAGGTCCATTTGAATCACGGTGGGCTGGCTACAACTACACGCCAATCCCTGTTGGGTTAATTCCTGGCTTGGATACCCTTCTGATGCAAGGTCGTGTGTATGACCTGTTCGACAAGGGTGTTGACATCAACAGTGCTGATTACTCCATTCCACGTATGTCCCCAATCGAGGACTTCTCGGTTGGTCTGCCGGATCGCCTGCGCACCTTCGGTACGCTGGGTGGCTCGAACAGCCCATACATGGATAAAGTGGTTCGCCGCTTGACCCGCGATCCTTGGATTGCTGACGTTGACTTGATCAACAACAAGCTCCAACGTGAGTGGGTTGGCGATCATCCAATTGGCTACCCGCTCTTCCTTGAAGCATTGGCTAACTACTTGGGCGATCCAAACACTGATAACAATGACCAGTATGCATTGAATCAGACAGTGTTCTTTGTCATCAATGCTGAAACAGGCGAGTTTGTTCGCGCAAACTTGAAGCAGATTCGCGAAGGAAGCGACCTCTTCCGCTCACGGATTGAGTTCGTGCCGGACTCCATCAACCGCGACATTCTGATGCGTCGCGCATTGGAAGGCCGTGCTGGATTCTCCATTGGTGAGTTGCACCGCTTGGCTCCACGTTGGTATGTGGAGCAGGGCTACAGCTTAGAACATGCACGCCTTGCCGCAGCCAAGTACGAAGATTCGGTTGCCGTTGCTGGTCGCCGCTACGGTGGTTTGGTCAGCGAATTGGGTGGCGTGAACTTCCGCTACATCAACCGCGTCAATCCGGTCACGTTTGCTGATGTGTATGGTGGCGAACGCTACCACGCGCTTCCAGTGTTGACTGGCGACCGTATTTGGGTTGTTAGCCGTACCATGTTGTGGGATGTCAACGAAGACATCACCACGGTGGTCAACAACGCACGTTTCGCTGGTCTGGAATTCCAGATTGACGACGACAACAGCGTCCTTGCGCCGATCATCTACGGTGACAAGACTGCGCTGGAAGCGAAGCAACCAGCAGAGCTGCGCAACACCCGCTTCTTGATTGAGGATGCCAACTATCCAAGCGATAAGACTGGCCGCATTAAGTCGCAGATCTTCGACATCACGGCTGTTGACATCAATGGATTCTACGACCCGCGGTCGTTCTACTTCCCAGATCGCTACACTGGTCTGGAGTATGCTTGGACTCCGTTGGTTGAGTTCCCGAACTCTTCGGTTGTTGTTCCAAGCACCAACCCAGCCGAGATTCGCTTGGCATCGTGGCTGAAAGCTGATACGGTCTTCCCATCAGCCGTTCATGCAAACGCAATTACACGTGATAGTGCCCACGCCTATGGCTTCGTCCGCTTCTACGGCCAGCCACACAACCCAGACGTTGTGCCGGGTGGTGAGTTGTTCGAGATTCGTGTGACCAACTATCCGCCAAGCGTCCGCACAGTGGATTCGTTGAAGGGATTGGTGTCGGATGATACCGTTGCCAAGTACATCTATCTCTATCCACCGTACTACAACTGCCAAGTCTATGATCCGCAGACGGCTCGTTACTTGCAACAGGATACGGTTGACGTGACAGGTGCCGCAACAGCAACCTATCGCTTCCGCATCTTCGTTCAGGACACACGCCCGAATTTCTTGGGTGATGTGGCCAAGTGCCCAGGACGCGGCATCTATAATGCTGTTGCCCAAGTCACCGACTCGCTCCGTTTCGACTTTGATGTCAATACGGACGATGAGAACGAAGACAACGACGCAGCAACACGTGATAACTGGAGCTTCCCATACGGACGCACAACCTACGGCTTCCAGTTCACCGATCGGAATAGCGGGAACAACTCGAACACCATTCCGACCGAGAACGATGATGCTAAAGAAATTCGTCCGGTGTGGATGGGTGATACGTACTTACGTGATATCAATCGCGCACCAGATCAAGGCGCAACGGTTCTTCAGACTGGTAATGTGATTGTACGTATGACCGAGGTTGTTGCTCTGAATTTGCTGAAGAATCCAGCCCAGTCGAACAACCTCTACAACACCGACACGATCTTCACGGTTGTGGCAAACGACGGACACACTGGCCAAAACCAGCGCAACGTTCGGGTGTATGTGAACATTGCTCCATCACTGGTTGCGCAAACCTTGCCACCAGCGAAGGAAGACATTGATTACAACCCAACGCTGTTGGATTCCAACAAACGGATTAAAGCTGAAGACCTGAACAAGGGTGATCGCGTTCGGTTCACGCTCGTCTATCGCGACGACGCACTGAACCCAGCAGACCTGCGTACGGGTGGACAGACGTTAGATAAGAATGGTGCGCCAATCCAGCACACCTCAACAATCGCCTTCGTGCGTCGCGACCCATGCTACTTTGAAGCAGGTGTCTATAACGCACCGAAGACAACACCAAGCTGGTTGAAGATCAACCCAATCTCTGGTATTCTGTACGGTACGCCGGGCTTGAACGATGCTCCGCATCTTTCCACCAACCCGAACTTCCCACCACAGTTTGGTCCAGATACGGTGACAGTGATTGCCGAGGACGAGTATGGATTGACCGACGTCGAGACCTATATCTTGGAAGTTGATTCCACGAACCACAAACCAAAACTGTTCGGTCGTCCGGCAGTGCAGTGCGTGTTCGCTGGCGAAGCCTACAAGGATAGCCTCTGCGTCCGTGATCGCGACTTGGGTCGTTTGGATCCACGCTTCTATGAAGAGCTGAAGCTGCGTGCATACTCTGATGCTCCAGCATATCAGGGCGTGACCTTCACGGTGACACCGAACACATTCAAGGGCGCAACAAACGACACGAACTGCTTCCAGATTTCGGCAAATATCCCAGCCAACGTTCCGGCTGGCAAGATGCCGATCACGGTAGAAGTAACCGATCTGGGTGGCAACAAGGACTACCTGACGTATGAGATTTCCATCAGTGAGGCCTTGATCTTCAGCGTGCCAGTGCGTGTTCAGAACACAAACTTGGGCGAGCAGAGCGTGGCTTATCAGGACATGATCTTCGGTATGGCACGTAACGCAACCACTGGCGAGGAGCCAAGCGCATACGGCCGTCTTGATTCGCAATACTGCGAGTACGAGATTCCACCGAAGCCGCCAACCGACGTGTTCGATGCTCGTTGGACTATCCCGAACGTGAACGGCGTTCAGCGCAACATCTTCCCGCAGAACCCAAGCCCAGGCCAGGGTGAAATTGCTTGGAAAGCCAGCTACCAATCTGGACACCAAGAAAACAGCAGCCCGAACCTGCCAATTATGATCTGCTGGGCAAAGAAGGATATTGATACCGCAATCCGTCGCAACGGCGGCTTCAAGCTCCATATCATGGATCTTGGTGGTGGTTCAATCTTCCGCGTGGATATGCAGAACCCAACTGGCCAAGGCGCGAAGCTAACGCAAGGTGTTGTGGTACAACAACGTGCTAACGGCGATACCATCTGCCTTGTCATCAGCTTGACAACGCTGGATGGATTCAAGATCGCCTACGGCTTGACCTCGGACGCACCAGAAGAACCAACAACTGGTGGTAGCATGAACCTTACCAAGTACATGCTTGCTCCGAACGCGCCAAACCCATTTGCTGGAACAACGCAAATCGGCTTCTACGCGCCGAAGAGTGGATCAGTGACCCTTGATGTGTACAACGTCAACGGCGAATTGGTCAAGACGCTGATTAACGGAACTGTGGATGCAGGCAGCAACACCGTGGAATGGAATGGCACCGACAACAACGGTAAAGCCGTTGCCAGCGGAGCTTATACCTACCGCCTGACAGCAGGTGCTACGGTGCTAAGCCGAACCATGATCCTGACGAGGTAACGACCCCGGCGTAATCTGTCAACACTACTGAACAGATGGCGGGCTTCACCGCCCGCCATCTGCCAGTAACCGAAAGGGGGGTTGATGGGTTGTGAAAGCGAGAAAGAGAACAATGTTAGAAACAGGATATAGGAGAAACAGCATGAAACTGAGTCGAACAATTTTCGGAGTTGCTGCCGGGGTGGCTCTGTTAGCAGCGGGGGCTGCGCAGACCGCTTGGGCGCAGCACATTGCCGATCAATTCACGATCAGTACTCAAAACGTGCTGTACCAGCCACAGGCCGGCAAGGGAATTATCATCCCGCGCAACGCGTTTTTGGATGTGTACAGCAACGTGGTGAATCCTGATGACGGTGTTGCCGGCCCAATCCCCATCGGATTCCCATTCGAATTCGATAATCAGTTATTTACCGATGTCTATATCTCGGTAAATGGCTGGCTGAATTTTGAAGGGCGCTTTATCACTAGCGACCCATACACACTGTTCAGCGCAAACAATGGTCCAAATTTGACGGTGGCTCCCTACTTCGGTGACCACTATCTGCGTACCCCAGGGTACGACCTAACCGATCCGCTTGGGCGTACGTATACGCCAAGCTACATTCGCTACATTCAAGAGGATGGCGGCTTCGATGCTCAGGGGAACCCACTTCAAGATCGCTTTGTTGTTGAATGGGAGAACCTGAATATCAACTATTACTTCGATCCGGTCTATCCGGACGATCCATTCTCGCCAAATCGCCAGCCACAGGCTCCATCTATCGCTTCGTTCCAAGCACACTTGGTGGAAGCTCCATTTAATGAGCCGTCGCGTTCGGGTGATATTGAATTCCATTACGGCCCGGCCGGTACCAGCAGCGGAACCAGTATTGTCAAGATCAGCGGTGCATCCGTTGGTTTGGAGAGTGCTCCATACGTGCCAAACGGCACCACCACTTGGATGAACGCTGTTGCTTGGTTGGAAAGCGGGTTTGACAACGACAGCTTGCGCAAAAGCACACGCCTAACCGCAAACTGGCCACCATCGGGCTTGCCAGGACGCATCTTCCTCTTCTCATCGCGTCACGTCCGCCGTATCGGCTCGTGGGGTGATGGCGATGCCAACTTGACGCAATTGGACGTGTTGCTCCCAGGTTCTATCCGTGAGGATCAACGCCGCTTTGTGACCTTTGCAGATGTTATCCGCATCCTGCGTCACTCAGCAACGCGCAACTTGGCAAGCACACAAACCAGCACCGTTGATTTTGACTCGGTGTTCGGTCGTCACGGCTTCCACGGTGATGTGAACCACAACGGACGTTTCTACTATTCCTCCAGCAAGTACAACAACAGTGGTGACTCGTTGGACCAGTTTGGGCAGATCGTCTATTACAAGGTTCTCTTCCCCATCAAAGACGTGAACCCAGCACTTCCCTTCCCACAGGACAACACCTTCAACGGCTTCTTATTTGATGCCGATGAGTTTGACGCATCGTTGATTATGACCTACTTGGCCGCCAAGTTGCCAGTGCTTCCTTGGTTGCCAGATACGTTGCCACCGTTCACCGGGAAAGTCACGCCAAACGTGGCTAACAATGTTGATCTTCGGATTGGCGGAACGGTGACGGGAAATACCGTGGAAATCCCAGTACGCTGTAACGGCGTGGTGAACGGAGCACAAAGCATCGCTTTTGATGCTGCGCCAGGAACTAAGATTGTGGATATCCGCTTCAACGACCGTAGCGACAACAAGTGGGTAACCGGTTATGCTACCGAAAGCCGTGCAGCCATTGCCGCCACTGGTCACTTCGAGCAAGGGGATGTGGTTGCAACGTTGGTTGTGGAAGCTAACCCACAGGGTGATGTGGTCTTCCGTAATGTTCGCTTCAGCGAGAAGGATAAGGGGTTGTACCGCCTTAGCCCGAACAGCGCAGTAGAGACGGGAGCGGCCACGTTAGGCTTGTCGCAAAACATGCCGAATCCATTCAGTGCAAACGCCAAAACCAGCATCAGCTACACAACTCCTGTTGATGGATCTGTGATGGTTCGGGTGTTCGATGTTCTTGGCCGCCAGGTTCGTACGCTTATCAACAGCGATGTGAAAGCTGGAACCTACACCACCGAATGGGATGGCTTGAATGGCGAAGGCAAACAGGTTGAGTCTGGTATCTACTACTACCAAATTCAGGCTGGTGGCAAAAGCGTGACCCGCTCGATGCAGGTGCAGAAATAATTACTGCCCTTGTATCAAGGCTGAATACCTGGAATAACCGGTGAGCATAGATGCGATTAGCGAAGACGATAGTGGCGATGGTGATGCTTGTTGCTCTGTGCTCACCGGTTCTCCAATCCCAATCGGTACGTCCATTGACAATCTGGATTGATACAACCACAATCCACCCGTGTGGCCAGAAGAAATTTCTGCTCAAAATCTGGTCAAGCTATCAAAGTGATACGGGGCGCGTGGTTGGATTTACGAAGGAAGACAGTTTGTTCTCCGTAACGCTATCGTTGCAGTGGGATCGCTCAAAGTTTGATATCAATCCTAATCCTCCGGTATCCGGCCATATTGCTGGGCGCGCATTCCGGCGTACAGTTACGAAGGATAGTAAGCAGGGAAACCTGTATATCGAATTTGGCGGAATTGATGACAACCTTCAGCTTCGCCCCTTCTTTGGCACCGATATTCCGTTGCTGATGTTTGAGGCAACGGTCTCTTCGCCCGATGTTTTTGCAGGGCTTAACGGTTGGGCCGAAGTGCTTGGCAATTTGACAGTTGAGGCAGCAAAACCATTTGATTTGGTGGCGCGCCGAGTAGGGTTTGTGCATGTTGCACGAATTCCCCTACCACAATACACAGCTAAAGCAACTCTGCTTTCTGCGAACTTCGATACGCTACGGCAAACGACCGTAGCCTTGAAGGTTGAAAATGTGAAAGATCAAGGGGTAAAAGAGATCGCCTTTACCCTACGTTCCGATACGGCATTCTATCGCTTTGTTGATACTGCCACACAAGGAACCATTTATGCTGAGCCAGGATGGAACATCCGGCAACTGCATATCGCTGCCGATTCAATATCTGGATTATTACAGCGTGACTCGGCGATAACTACCGACGGCACATTGCTGAATGTGGTATTGCAACGGGCAAGCGATAGCAGCTTCAGCAGAGCGATCATCCTTGAAAAATTTAGTGTGGATACCGCCTCCTGCATCAGCCGGACGGATCGTGAGAATGGGGTTGTGATGGCTGCGCGAATCGTAAAGCCTGACACAACCGATACAACAACGGTTGGTGTTGATGAGCAATGGAAGGAAACAACACCAACAGTGCAGATTATCCAGCAGGTTGATAACGATGAGATTGTGGTGAGAACGGAAGGAATCACTGCAAGGAAAGTTATCGTTGTTGACATTCTGGGGCGGCAAATTCCAACAAAAATTCTGGCCAGCCCAGATGCTTGGACAAGAGTCGTTCGATTTGAGGAAGGATTACAGAATGGATGCTACATCATTTCTGTGTTCGACGACTCCAAAAAAAGCGCAAACAATCAGTTCACAGTCATAAAGTAACATCTCTCAAACCAAGGAGATATGATCCATGCGTAAACGTTATTGGTTAGCAGGGATGCATGCGTTGATGGTAGGAGCCTTGCTCCTGATCTGCGCAGGCCAAAGTCTTGCACAAGGACTGGGCAAAAAGCATCTTCCCACAATCACACTGCAAAAGTGGACCGGACCACCCACGGGTGTTCTGGCACGCGACACAAACTTTGTTTCCGAGCCAGGACCAGGAGAGAAACGATTCCTTCTGCTCCCAGTCTTCATCATGAATTGCTTGGATACATCCAACGATCCAATCAATGGATATCCGGGGGAGCGTATCTATAGCTTCCGCATGAAGCTACAGTACAATAGCACCTTGCTTCGTGCAGTAGGTGTCCAAAAGCGTGGTCAATTCCCCAACGACAATGATCTTGTGGTCGCTCGTGACTTCAACATGAGCTGGGATATTGATCAGGATGCAGACTATAAACTTGAGACAGTGGGTGGGCCATCGTCATACGGTGAGCGCATTATGGTGACCGGTAGCTCTTCTACGGCACTTCCGCTGCCACTGAAGCCGAATGCACCTCCGGGCGCAAAAGGTTGCCAATGGGGTGACACCGCTGTCTTCTTCTACGTTCTGTTCGAGGTCGTTGGTGATGCACAAGGAAGCACTGCTGGCATCAACACCGACCAGATGATTTTGACGCTTGACTCGCTCCGTTGGAATGAGTATGCTCCTGGTAAAGTGACACCTGAAATGGAGGCTCGTGGCTTCGAGAAATTCCAAGAAGGTGTGGCTCCAACACGCATTTTGGATCCAAATACTGGCGAGCCATTCATTCCGAATACCTACGGAACATCATACATCGCCATCACGCCACGTCCGCGCATTGACTTGTTGCCAACAAGCCAAGTTGCGCAGATTAATAGCGATCCATCCAACTATGAGTTGGTCTTCCCGCTGCAAACGCAGTATGGAAACCCGAATCGCATCTTCCGCAATATCTTGATGGTGAACGGTGTGCAGGGTACTAAACTCCGTAACATCACTGTCGAGACCGATGCGCCGTGGTTGTTTATTGACTCTAACGATGTCGTCAATCCAGGTGTTGGCGGCGGTGGTGATGGTGTTGGCCGTGGTCTATTTTTCCGCGAGATTGGATTGCAGCAGAATTTCAACGTTGTTGCTAATCCATCACTGTTGCCAACGGCTGACGGATCCGGGTATCCAACACCGGGTATCTATATCGGCTACATCACGCTTCGTTCGGTTGACGCTTTGAACAGCGCTGTGCGCTTGCGCATTGTGCTGATTGTGAATCGCAATCCATTGGAGTCTGGCCTTGACACCAGTTCAGAGCCAATAAATACCCGTGGCATTCGCTTGATGTTCCGTAATTCGGCCCCAAGCCCAGACACCACTTATTTGACCTTCGGCACTGGTATTGGCGCGTCAGATTCTTCTGACCTGTTGTTCGGTGAGGCAGAAGCCGCAACACCGGGAACTCCGAATCAATTCTACGCACGCTTCTATCCGCCGTTGCTGGGCGCAGGGTTCAATGGCTTGGTTGACACGCGTGGCTTGCCGCCAACGCCAACCAATCCAGCATTCAACTTCAAGAGTCTTGATGTTCGCGAGTACCGGGTGGACACGACTATCGTCTATTGCGTGAAGTTCAGCGCAGGCGCGCCACAGAACTATCCAGTAGTGATCGAGTACGATACCCGCGATTTTCCGCCGAATGCCTTGCTCTATCTGCGTGATAACCTGAACGGAACCATTTTCAATTACGATATGCGTGGAACCACCAACGTGGGACCAACCACTCGCACCATCGTGATTCGTGATCCGAACGTCACAGGGTTCTGCATTGAGTACACCTTGCCAAGCGTGATCCAATTCCCAGAAGTCCGCGAACGCGGTTGGAACTTCGTTTCGCTGCCAGTGGTTCCTTCCAATCCAACGTCAGGAACGGTGTTCCCGAATATCAATTCGGGTCGTCCGCTGTTGTTCAATGGCGGTAATGGCTTCTTGCCAATGGACACTGTAGCACCAGGCTATGGCTACTTTGTGAAATATGGCGATGTGGTTGACCGCACAGTTTCGGGTGTAGCGGTTAAGCGGATAGATCCAACCTTGCCGCTATACATTAATGTACGGCTGAACTTGGGCTGGAATACGGTTGGAGCGTTATCGGTGCCAACCTACGTTGATCAGACCTACATGACCTTCCGGCCAATCGGTTCGGGGCGTTCCCCATCCAGAATTGGAGAGGTCTATTCGTACACTCCACAACGTGGATATGTACAGACCTCACGCATTCTGCCGGGCCTTGGCTACTGGCTTAAAGTGGACGGAAGCGGCTACTACGTGCTGACCGCACCACCAAGTGAGTTGAACGGAAAGATCGAGCCAAAGATTGCCGACGACTACACAGTCCTGAACCAGCTCCGCATCAGTGATGCCGACCAAAAGGTTAGCACGCTCTACTTCGGACGCAATGGCTCGGTGAGCAACAGCCAGTACGAACTTCCACCGGCTCCGGGTGAGTTCATGTTCGATGCCCGATTCAGCAACAATGGATTTGTCAGTGCCAGCAAGGAACTGAACGCATCGCACGTTGTGAGTTTCCAGGGTACCGAATACCCAGTGGTTCTGTCGGTCAACAATGCTGATGCTGAATACGTTGTCACTGATGCCCTTACCGGCTACGCACTTGGCACGTTGAAGCAGGGTGAAGCTGGTGCAATCCGCATCAACAATCCATTGGTGAAATCAGTGAAGTTGACAGCGGTCGGAACAGCCAACAGCATGCTTGGAGCCGCATACCCGAACCCAGCCACAAACAGTGCTTCGTTCGAGTTCGCAGTGCCAGCCGAGCAACAGGTGACAATCACCTTGATTGATGCTTTGGGTGTTGAGGTGAAAAGCCTGTACAACGGTGTTGCAACAGGACTGAATCGCGTAGAAATTCCTACCGAAGGCTTGGCCGCAGGTGTGTACTTCTACAAGATGACCACCAACGGACGCACCGAAACGCGCCAACTGGTTATCGCTAACTAAGCCAACGCAAGGGGATACCTTCCCCCTGCCGAGAAAACGAAATGGGC
>Ga0058866_1033421_pt1 | contig 16877 bp, 8 predicted proteins | sample TNRReaAerobicRNA_3_FD_61084 | JGI IMG/M metagenome (GOLD analysis project Ga0058866, IMG submission 61084) | Wastewater treatment Type I Accumulibacter community from EBPR Bioreactor in Madison, WI, USA - TNR Reactor, Time D- 0min-Aerobic_ RNA... | ecosystem: Engineered > Bioreactor > EBPR >...
CTGTCGGTCAACGCCTACCCGACGGACTGCGGTGGCGTCATTTACGTCGGTGCCCCCTGTTACCGAATCCCGGCGGAATCCGATTTGGCCGCGATCTTCAAGGTCGCTGAGCAAGCCGGTATTGCCTGGCTGAAGTTCGATAGCGAAGCGGCTGTGATTGATGGGCTTCCGGTCTTCGACATGTCGGGATCCGAAGTATGAGTCGGCACCATTTCGCGCAGCGATTCAGCGCCAGATTGGTCGCTCTCGCGCCCGTCTTCTGCCTTGTTGCCACTTCAACTCTCCGTCCAGAATCTCTTCACTCACATCCATTGAAAAGCTTGCCGTAGACGTTTAATAATCGGTCAACTGCATCAGCGCTTGCATTGAGCGACTCTGCTAATCTGCCGGGCGCATCAACGAACAACGCGAATGCTCCATCGAAGTGCGCAGGCCAGCGCTGCGAATCCGTCTGCGCCCATTCAGAAAATACCGACGCGTCGGAAACACCCACAATGACAGCGCTTTGACAGATCCCGGCGGCGATCAGCTGCTTCGCCAGGTCAAGCCCTCCACGAAAGGCTGGAAATTCCAGATCTACTCCCAGCGCGGGGCCGTGGCTTCCGACGACCGCCGCAATTGTTGTCGACACTGCACTCGGGAGGATGTGTGGAAACTGCACAGGGTTCACCAGACCTGCACCGTAGGTGAGGGCACGTTCGGTGAATCCCCAACTTGCGGGGATGTGGTGGCGCCAGCCGACGACGATGATCGCTAGATCATCGAGATCGGCTGGCGTTTGCTGCTGGAGCAAACCGCGCACTGCGGCTGCGCCAAGACAGGATGCGAAGGACGCGTGACGGGCACGGGGGACGCCCGAAAGCTCCCGTATCGTTTCCCTATGCGTAGGCGAAAGGCGCTTTAGTGCGAGTTCGAGCTGGCTGGCTGCCGCGATCCGGGGATGGGCGGTGTCGCACGCTAGGTCGAGGTCCAGAGCGAATAACGACATCTCAGTTTTCGTTTTTCAGGACGACAGCAACATTGTTTCCGCCAAATCCAGCGGCGAGTGCAAGCGCAGACCGTCGGCGTTCAAGGCACCTTGGACTGCCTAGGACGACGTCGACTCCTGCAACGGCATCGCGAGAAGGTATAGCGGCGGGCGCGATCCCTTCGACGAGCGCTCGTTCTGCAACGAGGAGATTTAGTATTCCCGCAGCCCCCATGCAGTGCCCCACCATACCTTTGATGCTGGTTACCGGAACTGTACCCTGCCCAAAAACTCGCTCCAGGGCCTTGGCCTCAGCTCGATCATTGGCGGCAGTTCCCGTCCCATGCGCGACCACAAGGTCCACTTCGGCAGCATCGATATTCGCACGCGTTAGGGCCTTGCGTATGGCCCGCTCCAACTGGGTCGCCTCCGGATCAGGTAGGGTGGGATGTCCAGCGTCGCAGGTCATGCCGATCCCAGCAATCGTCGCTCCCGAGCCTCCGGTGCTCGAACCCAAATGGATAGCCCCAGCCCCCTCGCCGATCAGCAGCCCATCGGAGACGGGGTCAAATGGCGCACATCCACGTCGTGCGATGGCGCCGGCACGATAGAACCCGGCGACTGCGAGAGGACTAAGAGCATCAGCAGCCACCACCAAGGCGGTTTCCTCGGACCCCTGCGCTTCGGCAAGACTTGCAACAGCCAGCGCCAGGGCGTGAAGGCTGGAGCTACAGGCCGAGTATACCCAGACAGGGCCCCCGAGATACATGCCATCCGGGGCATGTATACGCACAAGATCGGAGGCCATCGCAGGCAGCAGTGCGTCCGCGTGCGGCCTGTTGATCGCCCCATCCGCTGCCCGTACGAGCTCTATCAGTGCATCGGACTCTCCGTGGTTTGATGCGCCGAAAAGGCGCGTCTTCGTAGCAATCGTGCCGGACTCCAGACTGCGTAGCACAGCGCGCGTGAGGCGGAATGTCGCACCAGCTCCAGGTGGGTCGTCCAGTACCTCTCGATCGAGGTCCGGGATCATGGCGACCTGCAGGTCTAGGCCACTGATCGGTTGGCGGATGCTACTGAAACTCGCTACGCGAGCTTCGCCCCTGAGTAGGCCTGCCCATACATCGTCCCAGTTCCACCCAAGGTTGCAGGCGGCCTCGCGCCCGATTATCCGTACCGGATTCATATCGAAGGCGCGGGGGCGTCCACCAGCACACAGACTCCGGCGATATGTGCGCAGAGCTGTAGATCGGACTTAAGCTTGGCTGCGAAGCCTATCGCCTCTGCGCGCAGCACAGAGACAACCAGATCGACCTCCACTTTCGCAGGGCAGACGACCGGGGCGAGGAAATCGGCCTTAACGCGGCCCAGGAACGCTGCCTTTCCCGACGCCACATGTCCGCTGCGCAGTCCGAGCAACAAGGCGCTCTGCGCCGCCTGTTCGATCAGAATCACCCCAGGCACTAGGGTGACGCCTGCTGGAGTATGGTCCCGCACGATGGAAGCATTGGCGAGATAGTGCTTATTGGTAACTATCCGCCGATCACCATCCTGCTCCAAGACCTCGTCGACCCAAAGGAAGTCGGGACCGTATGGCATCAATTCGACTATGGCGGCGCGGTCAAGCAGTGGCGGGTTCACGTTGCGAAACTCCGTGCATAGGCGGCGAGTTTTGTAATGGTATCGATCGCTCTGAGGTCCGCCGCTGGCGAAGGTTCGGGAATGCCAAAGTCCATGGACATTTCCACATAGACCATGACAATCCCGATGGAGTCCACGCCGACCTCTTCAAATACGTTCATGTCAGGCCCCACTCCCTCTGTCGAACGATTCGCCGCCTCCGCCACAAAGCCTGTGATTTTGGCTATGAGATCGGACTCGCTCATTTCGGCGATACTGCATGGACGCTTGATCATGGAGTCCTCAGTAAACCGCTACGGTCTGGGTCACCCGCCACTCGCCAAGCAACTCAGGCGCGCCGCTCGCCTTGGGTCTGACTTTCATCTCCGGTATGGTGACCGTGATTTCCACCTCGGTACCTGCACCGTTCCGGACCTGCCGCCGCTCGACGATCGTCCCGTCCGAGTCTACGACGACAGCAGTCTGGGTGACGGAGATGCGATAGACCGCGTTCACCACGGTATCGTAGTCCTGCCTGTCCAGAGACAAATCGTGGATCGTACAGGTGCCCCCGTACTTCAGCACGCCAGGAGTGCCCACTTCGATCCACTGAGGCTCGAACGCCTCGTCGGGCCCGGGGGGCAACCCACGGTCAATCCGGCGGCGGACGATGATCTGGTAGGACCATTCGCGCAATTGGGACGGATCGACGCCATAGGCCAATGCGTGTTGCGCCGGTGGCGGGGTGCCAGTGAAGAGGAGGACTACTACTGGAGAATCTGAAGGTGCCAGGGGGTCCTGCACCGGTTTTCCGACGAGCTCGATCTGGGTGGCGGTCGTTTCGGGCAGTCGGAACGGCGTCCAATTTGTCGGGCGAGATAACAAGTACTTGGCGCCCGGTGGTAGCTCATAGGTATCTGTGGGGTCGAGATCGATTGCGCGTGCGGCCATATACCGATACAGCCTGCTACCCTCCATTGCGAATCTCGGATTCTTGTTGTCGTAGAAGTAGTCAATGAATCCGGGTCTGCTCTTGCTCGTGCCTTGGCCGCTCTGATCCGGGGAGGGTACTGTGAGCTTCACTAGGCCCGTCGTGCTGGAGAGACCGCGCGTTTCGTCGATGAATAGGTCATCATGCTCTACCGCCCCCTCATCCTCCGGTGCTACCGTCTCCCCAAGAAGCCAGTTCTTCAAGGCTGTCAGGTCGTTGGTAGAAATCTCTTCCCCTGGCTTGGCTGCCTCGACCGCTTTTAGTGCCTGCCAAGCTGATCGGGCTTGACCGGACAGCACAGGCATACCTGTTTGCGGTGACTGTTCGGAAACATTCTTCCACTGCCGGTAGATCACAATCCTGGCGCTTGTGTCTGTTGCCGACGACGAACTCGGATCATTCCATGTTAGGAGCAGGCGTGGATTGTTATGTGCCCGCTCCTCGGCTTGTTCCTTGTCTTCCCATATCCACTGTGGGATGAAAGGCTTTAAGGAAGATATCTGAGGATCAAGCTTATGTAACTTGGGATCCGTGGGGGCGTGGCTCTCAAACTCCAACGGCGGATCAGGCTCGATACTCATGGGCCCAAAGAGGTTTGCACCGATCCGGCGCTTGGGCCCGGCCTCACGTCCCTGTGCGGATACACTCGACACCCACCAAAAGAACATTTCCGGCTCTCCGCCCCCAACTGGAAGGGCTAAGCTGTACGCCTTCTCCTGCTCGAAATCGTCCACCGGCACGAGCGAGATGGGCTGGGCGCCGAAGACCTTCACCTCGACGCTAGCCGACAACGCGGGGCTCCCTGGAGGCGGTGGAGCGGTTCGCAGAACCGGATGAGCCGGATCGGTGAGATCGAGACCGGCCACATCCAGGAACTGGGGGTGGTCGTTTGCATCGGCAGCCAGTCGGCAGACAGCCGGTTGGTTGAGGCTGGCGATCGCTTCCATGGCCTTCACGTCGCAGGGCTCGACTTGTGAGAACCTGAAATTGCCGTCAGCAGTTCGATCGGCCTTCCCCTGAAAAGTAGCATACCGGACAGCATCCTCGTTCCCTATGGGGACACGCACCTGATAGACACGCATCGCAACCGCTTCCGCCTCACTGCTGTCCACCGATCCCGCCGCGAACGGTTTGTAACTCCAATTCAGCGTTTGGATTCCACGAAAACCAAGGGTCGAATGGTGGGCAAGGATGCTGGAACTGCGCAGAGCGATGATCGAGCCGTCGTCATCCAAGGGTTTTCCCGCGCCCTGGCGGCCGAACTCTTCGGCGAGCAGACGGCGTACCTCTTTCAGCTCTGTCGAGTTGAGGACATGCTCCACGAAATCCGGATCTTTTAGGTCCGGATCGAAGGTCCGGCGAATCGCACTCTCGCACATGGCGGCGCGGCCGGGCGTGAGGTATACGCCGGTATCCAGCCAGCCAGTGTCCTGCTCTTTGTTCGGAGCGGCGTCCTTGAAGCCATGGGACAGCAGCCGCAATAGCACAAGATCGCGCCGGGTGCGCGCGACTGCCGGGACAGGACGGGCGGGCGCAAATACAGACGGCGGCAAGTTGGGGGCGCGTGGCAAGGTAGCACCGCGCGGCTCCGCATCGTTAATGATCGGCGTCGCGTCAGTCAGCGACACATCGGAAGACCTGGGAATCTCGCTGATGTACTTTAATGAAGGTTTGAACTCCCCATTCTCAAGCGTCTGAAAAACGACCCGTCGACTGGCTGAGGTGACGTTCGGAGCCCAGAACGACTCGATATCACCACGAATCCGGAAGTTCACACCAGCCACATACTCGAAACCGCGGTCCGCCCAGGCAAGCCTTTCGCCGTGTATCCAGACATCCCCTGACATCGGAGGATCAATCCAGTCCACGGTCTTGAAATGTTCGAAGCCCCGCTCCTTCATTTGAGCAAACGCTTGGCGCCATTGGGGCTCGTCTGAGAGATCGGCTGCAGAGATGGAAAGGAGCTTCTGCTGGCTGCTATCGACACGATCCAGTAGTCGTTTGCGAAACAGGGCAACGCGTGCTAAGAGCTGGGACTTGTCGATTCTCGGAGGCTGGCTGGCTGCCCTGCCGTCGACCGCCACGCGTTCCACGAAGGGTGTTTCCCATGAGACAGTCAGGGTGTGGGAGGACTCGTCGAAGCTGGGGCGTGGAAGGCTGAGCGCCCCCGTAGCCTCATCACGCAGCTGGGGCGGAGCGCCGATAGGAAGGCGGAAGCGCGGAGTGTATATGTAGCTCGGGGCCGTCTCTCCAGCCTGATCGTCGTTGGCCCGCACAGGCACTGGAGCGCTTTCCTGCTCGAACGCATCCACCGATGTGACCCAAAACCGGTATCTCTGGGGGCGGGCGCCGGCGTCCGAATTGTTTCGGCGCTTGGCTGGCGTCCATTCCGTGTTCAGCGGACCGAAGGGGTCCCACCTGACCATGACGCCTGCCGGTGCGCCTGAACCCGCCAACATCCCCTTGCGCAGGTCAATCGAGGTGGCCGTCATGTTGTCACGGCCGACTTGGGGGAGAGGCGCATTTAGGGGCTGAGTCGACGGCTGCGCCGGGTCGGGGCCGCCAGGTTTCGGATTAGCCGGTGGGGCGGGCTCATACACCTTGTCTGGGCGCGCCAGGATCGGGAACCACGGCGGATCAGCGAGGGCTTCCATCAGGGCTTTGTGAGGCGATGCTCCACCGGAAGGGAAAGCTGGCGCCAAGTCACGCGTGTACGAATACCGTGCGCTGATCCGCCAGGGGCGAAGGTTGTCGAGCTTTGGCTCGTCCGGATGGTCCGCAAAGAACCTCGCGGTCGAGTTCTCCTCCCACATCCCATACAGGTTGAAGGCGTAGACCGTCTTAGAGCCTTTTACGGACTCGGGCGGCTTGATCAGGATCTGAACCTTACCCTCGCCGGTCTCAAAGGTGACTGTCGGTTTGGGGGAAGTCCCATGGTCATCGGCCCGGCCAGCATCCGATTGGGTCAGGTCGTAGTTGATCTCCGCGAAGGCGGGCGGCGGTGGGGGATGGCTGCTGGACTGGTCCAGCGCACTTTGGATTTCGGTGGCAGCGCGGAGCAGCGGCGCGTCGCCGTCTTCCCACCGGCCCACCTCCATCTCAGGCACCGACAAGTTGCCGGGACTGGTCACTGTTTCCTCGGTGAGCGGATGATCAATCCTGTCCGTGTGTCCGGAGGCATCATGTTGGACCTTGATCGTGATGACCTCCCCGTCGGCTACCCATTGCCGCACAAGATCCTCAGGGATGCCGCCTATCTCGAGCCCCGTCCCGATTAGTTCCGCGGACGAATAGGTCGCACCGCGGGCGCCATCGACGCAGGCTTGGCCCAGGACGTCAGGGCTGCACCAATAGTCGAGTAGCTTGCCGCCCTGAAGCGCGCGCAAACGTAGCTGCTGTCGGGTTTGCTTTCGCGGGGTGCTCTCCTGGTCGAGGATGTCGAGCATGGCGCGATCGTTGAGGGCGGTGGCGACGAGAGCAGCGTGGTCAAGGTACTCGTGGAAGTCGCCGTCCTGCAGAGCAAACACCGACGGAAATGCCTCTGGCGTTCTCAGCGCGCCGGCCAGGGCCGTCTCGCGCAGGCGGGCCGAGGCAGCCGTCAGCACCTGCGGCAGATGCATGGGCCGTACGTTCGCAGCCACGAGGAATCTGGCGAGGGCACGGGCGGAGCGGTCTGCGGGGTCTTCGGCTTCCGCCGTGGTAGCCGTTGCCTTCAGGGTACGTCCACTGGCTTGAAGCTTGAACAGAGCGCGGCGCATTGCCGGGGCGGCAGCGTTGGCGATGCGCCACGCCTCCCGCGAGGGTTCCGTTTCTTCGAGCAGGTGGATCACTCCCACGGCCTTGCTGTTGCCTTGGTCGTTCAGAGAGCCGTTCGCCGCTGCCGCCGGATCGACGGGGCCGTTCGGCTTGACCGCCACCATCTGGTAGTTGGGCGCTCCGGAACTGGAACGTGGCGGCTCCAGCATCGCGAAATTGCGTGGCCGAACCTCTATCCATGTCTCCGGGTTGGGAGGTAGGACCGAGCCGTCGCGTGTGAGCTGATTGCGGGACTTGCCAAGGACCACCCGGACCTTGAAAGCGTCGTCCCGTCTCGGCAGAGCTTCCCCCGTCCCAAGCAGCCATCGTACGACCAGGGAGAAAGGGCCGCCCGGTTTGCGGCGGGTCAGGACCGCCATCGCGTGCAGTCTCGTTTCGTCGCTCATTGGATAGCCTCCACTTCATTCAGAACCCGGCCATCTCCCTGAGGCAGATCGAGCAAGCTGGTCATGGGCAGTGCTGCCATGAGGGGCCTATTGTCAAAATGTCCGCACTCGCCACGCACGAGCCACAGATCGAAACCGGCTTTCCCCTTGTATTTCACGCAGAGGATTTCGACCGATACTTCAATCTCACCATGGCCATACGCCCGGGTGATTCCGTGTTTCAGCCCGCCGCATATTTGGATGCGCAAGCGCAGGGCGACCTCAACGGATGCCAAAGTCACGCCGAGGAACTCGACCGATCCCTTGCCCCAGATGTCCCCGTAGACGGTAGCCCGGAGCTTCAGGTCCGAGACGGACAGGCTAGTAGCCTCGTCCAGAATCTCCAATGTCTGCCAGAGCGCCTCGGCGTGCTCGTCATAGTGAGTGGCAAGTGTGGCGAGGGACATCACCGCGAGTGGTCGGTACTCATTCCAAGTCGCAGCAAGCAGCGGGTGTGGCGGTGGCAGCGCCGCCGGAGAGGCGAAGCCTATAGCGGAGCTTGAGTTGAGTTCGATCAGGAACTCCAGGACGCCACCCAGGGTAATACCGAGCTCCGCAGAGGCTTTGGCGATGTCTGCACCATTCAGCTCCGCTTTCCAGGTCCAACCAGCACGTATGGCATAGCCGAAGATCACCCGCTTGTTGGGGCCGTCGAGCTCGGCCTTGAAGCCGCCCCAAAAGGTGTTTATCGGGACGAGGTCGGCCACATAGACCTTCACCGACTGGCTCCAGTCGCGCTCCACGTCCGAATTGGGAAGCAAAGGTGGCCAACCGATTCCGATGCCGAAGTAGACCTTGTCGGGATCGTAGCTGAGCTCGATCGACATCGTGCCCGGCGAGATCACATACTTGGGATTTTCCTTGTTCGGCGTCGCGATTTCTGGTGCTCGAATGGCGGCCATCAGCCGCTTGTTCTTCGTATCGATGGCAACTGCGAAACCGATGATCGCCGTCTTCATGAACTTGGTCTGGGCATCCAGCCGGAAAAGGCCAGAATCGGTGGCGACCAGGGCGGTCAGGAACTTCGGTTTATCGGAGCCTGCGTCATCGGCTTTCGGAGACTCGGCCACCGTGTCGCTGAGGTGCAGATAGCCTGAACCGGCAATCACCGCGCCGATGTCGGTGGAGGGGACCCATCCTTGAAGCCATTTTCGCTTGATGGCCAGATCTTTGCTCGCATCGTTCTCATCGCCATCGGGCGGCCGAACGCCGCCGACGAGATCGGCGTGCGGATTGGTCAGAAATGCCCGCAGACCGCCCTTGTCTTTGATGTCGGCGTTATGGGCGAACACGATTGCCGGTGACTCAAGACTGGCGGAGCCGAGCCGGATCTTGGCCGTCGATCTAGCTGCGCCGACCCAGAAAGTCCGCTCGCCATGCGAGCCGATCTTCATCAGTAGATCGAGGTCGCCGATGAATGATCCAGTTTTCAGCGCCAGCACCGCCCAGAAGTTACGGGTGTCGCCTTCAGTCGGAAGCTTCGGCCCGTTCAGCGGTTCGTTGAATCCGCCGGGCTTGCGTAGTTCGTCGATCTGGACGTCGTCCGGTGCCCATGACAATATTCCGTTCAGCCGGAAGTTATCTCCCAAGGACAGAGCAACATCGATCTCATTGATGTAAATATCGAAAGTCCAGTCTTGTCCCTTTTGGCGCAAGATGACGTCTGCGCCAACCGCCTCGAGACCTGGCAGACCCAAACCCAGTCGGCCGCGGATGAGCACTCGGTTGCCGCCAGCGGCGTCCTTCACACCGAATTGGATAAAGATGCCTTGGATGGTCAGCGGGTAACGACCGAAGAGGTTCGTTTCCTTGTCCGTCTGAATGGATAGCTGGACTTGGCTCTGGGAGTTGCTGCCGAAGTTGAGGACGAGGGATGCTGGGGTTGGCGCCCCCGCTTTGAACACCGGTAGTGCCGCCGCCAATCCTGCGGAAGGGGTCAGCTCAAGACGGACCGTCGCCGTGACGAAGTCGGTCGTAAGTCCTGTGACGACGACTTTCTCGAACCCCGGGATTGCGGAGCTCTCCAGAATTTCATTGTTCGTAATCGAGAGCTCAATGAAGGTCACCGGATTGGATTTGGAGACGTCCAGTCCGAAACGGCCGGCCACTCTGAGCGGCTTGTCTTGATTGCCCTTAATCTTGTTGAGCGTAAGGGAAAGTTCGCCCTCCGCACCGGCCGGCTTGCCGCCGGCACCAGTGATTCCGATGCGTTCGAGGCGAAACGTCAGGAAATCGCTCCACCCATCGGGTGTGAAGTCGTATCCCGCCGGATTTGCCATAGTGACGTACCAGGTCGCTCCGGTCGGATCGAGCCAACCGTAGCGGAGCTGCAAGCTTGTGTTCAGCAGTTCATAGAATTTGCCTGCCAGAGCCGACTTCTCTTTAATCGCCGCAGCAACTTCTGGAGGTACAGGGAAGGCGACTGGCAAATCGCGCATCATGATCCCGGTCCAGCCCTCAGCGCTGGGGTCCAGACGGGCGCCATCTTCAGCAGGTCGTGTGGCTCGCTTCCTCGGCCAGAGGGATGGCTGCTCTCTGGCGAAGTCGGCCCAGTAATCCCTGTCCTTCCAACCCATTAGCGACTGGTCCGCAGCGTGAGCCTTGCCGAGCTTGAACAGCATCCCGGGCTTTGACGCCGGGTTGCGCGCAAACATAATTTCGTGCGTGTAGCGTTTCGTCAGTGGGTTGGGCCGCGGTTCTGGCCAACCGAAATAGTCAAAGAGGATCACGGAGAGGCCAACGTCGAACGGCATGTGTAGCACTCCCACCGGCGGATTGCCATCAGCCGCTTTGGGCGTGTTGTCGTCGATGAATTGGATGATCTTGGCGTTCTTCGCCGGATCGGACGTATCGGCGCTGAAGCCGAACTGAAGCGCGTCCACCGCTCGGCTCTTGACGTACTTGGTCAGCTCGTCTGAGGTCAAACTCGCAAAGCTAAAGTTGACCTGTGCCTTCATCGTGTCGAGAAAGTCCTCGCCTTTCTTCCTGTACTCCTCGATCTTTTCCCGGATCTCATTTCTCCAGGGGTACAAAGCGGCCGCCATGACGACAGCGGAGTAGACCAGGGTCTTCTTAGCAGAATCCGGTTTGTCGAGCGTCAGCTCCGCCTTGGTCCCTTCCGGGATGTGAGCTGGAAGAGCGTCGGACGAACCCTTGCCGATCAGTTTGATCCCGGCGCCCGGTTGCTCGAGTAGCTCGAACTGTCGGCTGACAGTGACAAAGGGCTCGATCCAGCGCGGCGGAGGCGATGTCTTGGAGTCCTTCAAGGCAATAGTGATCTTCTGATCGATGTCCTGGGGCAACCGCATGACCCAATCGGAATAGCCCTCCTTGGATGCCGCAGCCGCTAGGCGCATTCCGGAACCTCTTCCTGCGGTCGCAGCGTGTCCCATCGGCGGACCGTGGAGGGTGGGCTTAACCAACTCCAAGGTTTCATCGGCCGTGCGCAGCACTAGGCAGGTGTCGGCGACTACTGGCGCTGCGCCCAACGGATGACCCGACGAGTCCGCACCAATGTGGAGCGCCAGCGAAGTCGTTGCAATCGCCGCTGTGCGTTGTCCACCGAGACTGGGATCGGGCTTAGGAGAGACAATCGACACCTCCCCATCTAGGTCGCCGCCAGCCTCAAAATGAAACTGCGGCGCCCCTCCCCCTGTGCCCGGCATGAGCCGCACGAGGGCCAGGCTGACATCGAAAATCTCCTGTCGGCTGCGGTTACTGAACAGCCCTGCAACCCGAAGGCCGTAGAAGCGCCCCCACCCGTTGTCCAGGCTGACGCGCGTCCCGGCCCGCGCACCTGCTCCGCTCTCGTACCGGAACTCCGCACGGTGCTGCGCAGGGTCGAAGGATCCGTGCTCGGGTATTTCCAAGTGGAAAGTGAAGTCACTCGCAGCGCCAAACAGGGTTGTTTCGCGGTTGGTGGTGTTTCCACCCGCAGTCGCCAGAGCGAGCGAGGACGTCGTGGCGCGCCTGAGTAGGAGTTGATCGTCCGCAAAGGTACCGGCAGAAAACATCCCATCGTGCGCAAGGAGCGAGGACATGGGACGCCTGCTGAATTTGCCCAGGCCGGCCGGCTCGCGTTGGAGCATCAGGCCAGTGTTCGCGTCGACAGCCAGCCTCAGTCCATTCGCAGCCGTGGGGACGTAGGACAACGCACCGACTGGCACCGAGCCGACATCTGTCAGCGAGAACGCAAGTACGCAATTGGACCCAAGCTGGACGTAAAGCTCCGGAGCGTGATCAATCTTCAGCCCAGCCCCTGGTGCACCGGCCACGACGGCAACACCGTGTCCGGGGAACGGCCTAATGAAAATAGCACTGTCGTTTGGCGAGTCGGGGTGAGGGAGCAGCGTGAGATCAACCTCCTCCCAACCACCTTTCCTTGGGCTCATCAATTGCAGGGTGCCTGAAGGCTCCCGGTCGGGTGCCAGGGAGATCGATACGTCGTCAAGCCTGACAATGGCTGGTGCCATCCGATCGGGATCTTGCCTGAGCGTCAGGCTAGTGAATCTGAGAAGTGGGCTGCGTGGCGAGTAGCGTAGGCGAACCTCGGACTCGAGTCGGACAGTTAGACGCCCAATCTCGGCAAGCTCCCAGCCCATGCCGACAGCGCGCGCACCCGCAGCGACCCCACCCGGGCCGAAATCGATCGGAGCGGAGACATACTCGTTCCCAACTGCCCGCAGCCGGAGTCTGAATCTTCCTTTCAGACGAGGAGGGCGCGAACTCGTGTCGATGCTCCCAACACCAGCCGGGCTGACGAAGGCGATGACGCCGTCAAGCGACTTGAACTCCACTACAGTGTCTTGCATGGTGTGCTCCCTTCGCCTGCGCGGTTAATAGTCTGTTAGCGGTCGCCCTCTGGAAACGATCACCGTGTCTCTGGCCCGTAGCGCGATTTGGCCAAGACTGGATGCCGCCTTGTTCGAGCCACGCCGGTCGCTGCGAACCATGGCCTGCCAACTTTCAAGCCGACCATAGAAGGGCTCCTCCCCACTCTCATGGGAGGGCAGCACGGTCACGTATGGCCCCGGGCCAAAACTGTCGACGTTCAAATCGTGGCCTGTCATTCGTGGATACACCCGCGTTACGGCCTCTTCCACCGACAGTCCATACTGGAACGGCACTTGGTACGCTCGACCATTTACGTCCACCAACGACCAAGTCCTGGGTCCCGGCTCTAGGGTGTAGCGCTGCCACTGGTAGATTTCTTGAATCGGGTTGAAACGATCGTCGATCCGCGCCGTAAGGCATTCCGGTGCTGGCAGACTCGCCTTAGGTGGCGGTGGCGGCGGGGGTCTATGCCTTTCGATCTTGTTGAGGCATCGAGCTATCTGCCAAAGCGGAATCTGTTCGGGGATCTGTTCGTCGTTCGGCAGCCAGACTATGATCCTTGACTCGTCGGCTTCAGTGGCTGCGGCAATTGCACGATAAGCGTTTGCGGGTGTTCCGCTGTCATTGGCCCCTTTCAGCAACGGGCTCACGAAGCCGAGTCGCGGAATGCTGATCGAACCATCCGACTGCACTGTCGAGGTTGCGCGTATCGGTAGCGGAAAATTTCCGGACACCCCCAGATCGCTCTCTCCCAAGCGCAGGTCAAAGTCAATTCCAACCTTCACTTCGTCACCAGGCAACACAAGGCCCGGATCGACGGGAATAACCTCCGCCTTCAACCAAGTGTCGGTGGTGGTGGCGATCCTGTTTTCCCAAATAGCTGCGGCTTTCGATTCGCTGAGGTCTACTACTCCTTTGCCATCACGACAGTGCTTGTCAGCGGATGGCTTGGTCACGCACATGATTACGCTCTTGTCGCCTGCGCTTACTTTAATGCTCCCCGCGTCTTGTATTACCCATATAGGCAGCGAAGCTGTCTTCCTGTTGTTTGAGTAATTCGACCGGTAATGTTCGCTGAGCGGCTCTACGGTAAGAGGCATATCACTCTTGCTTGAAAAACGGACAACGTCCTGTTCCTGAAACTGATACCCTGCCTCCCGACTTTTACCTCTCCAAGCAACAACCCGAGACGGCGACGGTGGCGGCCCCACGTACTCCTTCAGGTCCTTCAAAGAGACAGTAGTACCGCAACTGGAAAGGAACACCCCTGCGGCAAGTATCGCAGTTGCTCGAAACCAGTGCTTCAATTGCCCTATCAACCTTGGCCATCCGCTTGTTGACGCCACACCAAAGGGATCGAACATTCGAATTCTTCCTCTTTTGGGCGGAAGCTACATCCGCTTGAACGAAATGTCTTTTAGTGAAAGCTGTTGCAGGGTCTTGTTGACGATGTCTGTGGTCACGCCCCACAGAAACAACGCCGCGTACTGGCTGATCCCCTGGGCGCCGAAGGTGGCCGCCTCCGCGCCGGTGGAATAGTTTTGCCACAGGCCGTAAATCACCAGCACGAACATCACCACTAGGTACATAAGTGGGCGCAAATAGCGGTAGTACAGTCCGACGCCTGCGGTACCGGTACCTGCAACGAAGGCAAGGGTTTGTGCCAAGCGGCTCGGAGGCGTCGCTTCCCAACGCTGCAGTTTCAGATCCATCGTGCTGTCGGGCCTCACATTAGAGTCCGACGGCTGATCCTCATTGAGGATCAGGAGCAGTTCCCGTCTCAAGGCAATCACATCGTCGATTTTGGGTGAGCGCTTTTCGAGTTCTGTAAGCGCCGTATTGAACTTTTCCTGCGCCTGCTTTCTCTTGTCGTCTGGAAGGGCGAGGATTTTCTCCTCAAGACTGAAGAAGTTGGCGGCCAGCGCGACCTGCTTTCCGAGCGTAGCGAAGTTCTGTTCGATGACCTTCGCGTCCCCACCTGCAAGCACAATGCTCCAGGCTTCCTTCAAGTAGAAATCGATGGTCGAGCGGAATACCTCCGGAAATTTCCGGATAGCATCACTCAGCTCTTGAAAAAGGGGGAAATACTTCAGCTTCTGCTCAAAGCCTGCCGTCGCGAGCGTGGCTGCCACGCGCCCGACACACAGGCCGAGCACTACTACCAGCAACGCCCACACCACGCTCGACTTGACCGATACCGTGCTGGACACTTCATCCCGCCAAACATTCTGGATCTCGTAGGTACCGTCTTTGCCACTCTTTCCGACCAGACCCTCGCTCATACCCCGAACGCTGGACGGGATCGCGGTAAACTGGAGTGGGCCCGTATATGCGCCCGCGGACAGCTTATTTGCCTCAGCTACAGTGGCATAGATCGTCTTGGTCTCGTTCGGCAGAACATCCTTGATGTCGAGCGCGGTAGATTGCGTTCCGCCCGTGACATCCATCGACAAACTGAGTGCAGGCGGTATCGACGTGGCGCCCAGAGCCGCAAACCGAACGTGCACGTCGACCGGGGCAGGCGACGCGTTCTTGACCTGGAACGCGTATTGCGACGCCTTGGTCTCGGGTGCGAAAGGCTCGGTCAACCAGCACCAGAAGTTGCAGTTGCTGACCTTCAGGGCGAGGTTACCCGTCGGTGCAATGATCACAGATGGCTTGAAGGTGGCTACGAACGTCAGCTCGTAGGTCTTCTTCTCACCACTGCCGCCCGCGTCCATGAGGACTAGTTGGCCCGAATAGACACCTGCACCCTTTATGTCGCGGAAAGTGATCTCCACCCTCACGACATCCTTTTCAGTCGCGTCTTTCGCGGCGGCCACCTTCGGCGGCACTGCCGCCAACGCCTGTCCCGGACCCTTCCAGTTGAGCACAAGCCCATTCACCGTGACTGGTGCGTCCTGCCAGCTGACGTGGAACGCCCTCATAACCGTCGCGGGTTGCGATGAATCAAGCATATGGACTTCGACGACCTTCCCCCCTGCGGCATTGGTGGGGTCGGGTTGCGTTTGCGCGGTGGCGAGAAGGGGTACCAACCAAAAGGCCAGAACGATCTGCCATGGCCCTAACCAAGTCCAGTACACGCGTAGCTGGATCAATGCACGAGTCCCGGCCGAACCGAACGACGCATCGCCGCACCCGGCGTAAGGACCACGTTTCATGGTTTCCTCCCCCCTCCTCGTTCCCCCGACAAACGAAAGCTCTAGATTCACACTACATACAGCCAGCTTGCGATCATATAGGTACAATGAGCGTTTGTCATCACTTGAAACCAGAGCTCACGGGGAAGCTCAGTCTCCTTTATCTAGTACGCCTCGACGACAGGCAACGCAATCATGTACGCATTCAAGCTACACAATCAGACCGACCCTGGCGTAGACTTTGTGCGATTCCACTTGAACGTCCAAATCGATCACCACATCCGCCATGGCGGTCAGTTCCGGCGTCTGGGACACGAAGAACTCCCGCTGATACGCCCCCAGCCTCAGCACCTCCCGCTTCATCGCCATGAACATGCGCTTGCGCTCGGGGTCTAGCGGCCCATCAGCCTCGTCCGAGAACAGCGCACCGTAGCGTCGCCCCGTATGCTGAGCGAGGTACAGCGCCACCGCCCGGATCAGGCACTCGTTGATCCAGACCCGTTCGCCGCCGCTCATGAGGCCGACGCTCTTGCTCTCGCCCGACTCGCCGTCATGCACCACGATGTCGAAGCCCTCCTTCTGTTCGCCTTTTCCCGTCTCCACCAGCGTCTGGATCGACACCGTGAAGCGGGGACCGTAGCAAGCGAGCAGGAGGTCATTGGCGAGTGCCGACAAGGCCGGACCGGCATCATCGATGGCTAGCGCGATCAGCCCATCGTTGCTCATGCACTTGGCGAACAGGTTCCAGTTGCCCAACTCGGTTTCGACCTGAGCGATGCGGCTGGCCACCCGTGCATGGCGGCCGGCCAGGGCCGTTGCCTGCTGCATCAGGACACCCAGGGTTTCGGCATCCCGCACTGCGCTCAGATGGGCCTGCTCGGCGGCAGTAACCGACTGTGCCGCCTGTTCCATCCTCGTCTGTGCATCGATCAGGCGTTGCTGGTCATAAGGTGCAGGCAAGGCCGCCAGCGCCTGCTTGAGCCGGTCCAGCGTAGCGCGATAGTGTTTGGCCTGCTGTTCGTGCTGGTAGGCGATCGCCTGCCGTGCCGCGCCGATCTGCTGGCGCTCGGCCGCCTCCTCCGGCG
>Ga0058866_1027404_pt1 | contig 16799 bp, 17 predicted proteins | sample TNRReaAerobicRNA_3_FD_61084 | JGI IMG/M metagenome (GOLD analysis project Ga0058866, IMG submission 61084) | Wastewater treatment Type I Accumulibacter community from EBPR Bioreactor in Madison, WI, USA - TNR Reactor, Time D- 0min-Aerobic_ RNA... | ecosystem: Engineered > Bioreactor > EBPR >...
CCTGAAGCGGCGGCCGACGCCGTGCCCTACGTCTTTCCGCTGTGGGTAGACGACGCCGACCGGGTCTATCAGAGCCTGCGGTCACTGGCCCTGCCGGTATTTCGCTGGGACAGGATCTGGCCGGACACCCCCGTCCTGGCCAACGACGTCGGGCCTTCCTGGAGCCGGCACGTCCTGCAGTTGCTCTGCCATCAGGATCTGAGCGAAGCCGACGTGACACGCACGGCCATCGCGGCGCTCGCTCTGCTGTCGGCAGAACGCAGCCCGCCAGCAGCCAGCGGCGCTGGCTAGAAATCGAAAGGTGCTCCCGAACATGCCACCATCACCCGCGATCGTCTGGCAGAACCTGCCAGCGGCATCGCTGCACCAGGACCCCGCTCTGTCCGCCGCCTGGAACCGATTGAATGCGCGGCGGGGCGATGTTCCTTTCCTGAGCACCGAGGCGATCACCGCCAGCCTCGATTCGTTTGGCACGGGCCGGGAACGGCTGCTCGTCGGCCGACAGGAGGAGGCGATCGCGGCGATGTTCCTGCTGGTTCGCACCTCCGCCGCCGAATGGCAGAGTTTCCAGCCATCGCAGTTGCCACTCGGCGCCTGGGTGGCCGACGACCGACTGCCGGTGCTTGACCTCGCGCGCAGCCTGATCCGGGGGCCGCTCGGCTTCTGCCTGCTGCTGTCGGTCACGCAGATCGACCCACTCCATGTGGCACGCCCGACCGACACTGCCGACAGCCAGAGCAGCGACTACATCCGCACGGCCTGGACAGAACTCCAAGGCAGCTTTGCCGAATACTGGAACCAACGCGGCAAGAACCTCCGTCAGAACATGCGCAAGCAGAGAAACAGGCTTGCCGGCGAGGGGATCAGCGGACACCTTCGGGTTCTCGACCAGCCGGTGGAGATGGCGGCGGCCATCGAGCGTTATGGCGCACTCGAGAGCGCGGGCTGGAAGGCCGGCGAGGGCACCGCGATCCATCCGGAAAACTCGCAAGGGAAGTTCTACCGGCGCTTGCTCGAGAGTGCGGCGATGCGAGGCGAAGCCGTCGTCTTCGAGTACCTGTTTGACGATCGGGTGGTCGCGACCAACCTTTGCCTGCGACGCGAGGACGTCCTGGTCATCCTGAAAACCACCTACGACGAGTCGATCCAGTCGTACTCGCCTGCTTTCCTGCTCAGCCAGGACGAGATCGAACTGCTCTACCGGGAAGGCAGAATTCGGCGCATCGAGTACTATGGCCGCATGATGGAATGGCACAGCCGGTGGACGGAGAACTCGCGTGTTCTCTATCACCTGACCTTGTATCGCTGGCCACTGCTGCAGCGGCTTGCCGAGTGGCGGAGACGGCGAAAGCAGGCCGGCGCCGGCGCATCGGCGAGCTGAATTCGGGCCACGCGAGCAGACTACAGGGCTCTGACCGTCCGTTGCGAGCCGCGCGCCGGCACAGTCGGCATGCGGCTACTGACCACGAAAAGCGAAAGACCGGCTGCTGGCCGGTCTTTCCATGACTGCTGCTGCTCGATTCAATTGGTCGGGGCGCCGGGATTCGAACTCGGGACCCCTTGCACCCCATGCAAGTGCGCTACCAGGCTGCGCCACGCCCCGACAAGCTCGCGATTATATCCCAAAAACTCGCGGAACTCAGGGTCGCAGCATATCGACGATGCTCAGGATCTCCGCACGAACGCCCTCGAGCGTCAACGCCGAGGCCTTCGCCGTCGCCTCAGCCTCGGCGTCCTCCAGACGATTGCGCGCGCCACTGATCGTGAAGCCCTGACTGTAGAGAAGCTCGCGGATACGTCGAACCAGAAGGACTTCGTGGTGCTGATAGTAACGCCGGTTGCCACGCCGTTTCACCGGCCGAAGTTGCGCGAACTCCTGCTCCCAGTAACGCAGGACATGCGGCTTCACACCGCAAAGCTCACTCACCTCGCCGATCGTGAAATAGCGTTTGGCGGGAATGGCCGGTAACGGCTCCGGAACCGGCTCTCTATGACTGGCTTCCATCGTAGGCGTTCTCCACCTCGGCCTTCAGTTTCTGGCTGGCGTGAAAGGTCACCACTCGCCGGGCAGTGATCGGGATTTCTTCGCCAGTTTTTGGATTGCGGCCTGGGCGCTGCGGCTTGTCTCGCAACTGGAAATTGCCAAACCCGGACAGCTTGACACCGTCACCTCGTTCGAGCGCGTTCCGAATCTCCTCGAAGAACGCCTCGACCATATCCTTGGCCTCACGTTTGTTGAGACCGACCTTCTCGAACAACAAGTCGGCCAGTTCTGCCTTGGTTAGCGTCATTCCCATCCCTTCTCAGACGCGAAGCCGCGCTGCAAACGCCTGCTGCAGATAGTTCAGCAACTGCTGCATGGCGGCGTCGACTTCAGCCTCAAGCAAGGTTCTGCGAGTATCTTGCATCACTATGCGGAAGGCAAGGCTTTTCTTGCCGGCCTCGACACCGCGCCCGACGTACACATCGAACAGCCGGATGTCACTGACGATAGCCGGTCGATCGGCGCTCAAGGCATCGAGCAGTTGTTGCAGTTCGAGTGCGTGGTCGACAACGATGGCGATATCCCGGACGACAACCGGCTGGCGTGATCCCTCGACGTACTGCGGCAACCGGGCCCGCTCGACGGGGTCGAGGTCGATCTCGAACAGCACTGGCGCCAGCGGCAGGTCGTACTTCTGTTGCCACTGCGGGTGCAACTCGCCGATGAAGCCAATTGCCTGGCCATCGACCAGAACCCGCGCGCTGCGACCCGGATGCAGCGCCGGGTGCGCAGCCACCTCGAAGCGAGCAACGCGTGGGGAGAGCAGCAGTTCGAGGTCTCCCTTGACATCGAAATAGTCGACGTTGCGTGCGGCACAGCCCCACTGTTCCGGCAGCGCCGTGCCGTAGGCGAGCGCCGCGAGCTTCCATGGCTGGCGAAAACCCGCGACCGGTCCACCAAGCGGATCTCGAAAGAAGCAGCGGCCCGTCTCGAAAACACGCAGGCGGCTTTGCCGACGTTTGAGATTCGTTGTCACGTTGGCCAGGAGCCCACCCAGCAGCGACGAACGCATGACACTCGACTGGCTCGCGATCGGATTGGCCAGCCGGATCAACCGCTCGTTGCCGGCGAGGTCTCGTTCCCAGGCTTCGTCGACGAAGGCGAAATTGATGACCTCCTGATAGCCGCAATCAGTCAGCATCTGCCGCACGCGCGCTACCGGTCGCGTCTGCTCGCTCTGCGGCAGCATCGACAACGCCGCCCGAGGCAAAGCCGCAGGGATGTTCTCGTAGCCGTGCAGGCGAACGATTTCCTCGATCAGGTCTTCCTCTATCTCCATGTCGAAGCGATGACTGGGCGGCGTGACGATAAAATCGTCGCCGTCACGGACGAATGACAGCCCGAGGCGGCGAAACAGCTCCTCGATTCGCTTGGGAGAAAGGTCCAGGCCCAGCACCTTGCGCACGCGTCGCGGGCGCAGACGAACCGGAAGCCGCTCCGGCAGACTCGCCAGCGCCTCACTGACCGGACCCGCCTGGCCGCCACAGATGTCGACGACAAGGCGCGTCGCACGTTCGAGTGCCCGCCGCGTCGCAGCGAAATCAACCCCTCTTTCGAAACGATGTGCCGCATCCGAAACGAAACCATAACGCCGGGCGCGCCCAGCGATCGCTTGCGGTGTAAAGAAGGCCGCCTCCAGGAACAGCTCGGTTGTCGCCAGTGTGATGCCACTATCCTCGCCGCCCATCACTCCCGCCATCGCCAGCGGCCGCCGCTCGTCGGCAATCAGCAGGACGTCGCTCTGCAACTCGACCGTCTGTTCGTTGAGCAGCTTGATCGTCTCGCCCGGCTGCGCCATGCGGGCGTGCACGGCTCCAGCAAGCCGCTGGTTGTCAAAAGCGTGCAACGGCTGACCGAGTTCGAGCATCACATAGTTGGTGATGTCGACCAGTGCCGAGATCGGCCGCAGGCCGCTGCGCTCAAGTCGCCGCCGCATCCAGGACGGAGTCGCGGCGGTCGCGTCGACGCCGCCGATCACCCTGCCGCAGTAACGCGGGCATGCCGCCGGTGCGTCGAGGACGACTGCCCGCTCGCTGGCGATGGCGACCGGCACCTCCTCGGCCTGAATGTAGTTCGCCGGCGCGCCAGTCAGGGCCGCAACCTCGCGCGCAACACCCTCGAGCGACAGGCAATCCGCCCGATTTGGAGTCAGCTTCAGCGTCAGCACGCGATCATCGAGATCGAGATGGCGGCGCAGATCCTCGCCCACAGGCGCGGCAGCGTCCAGGAGAAGCAACCCCGATGCGTCGTCGGCAACGCCAAGTTCCCGTGCCGAACAGAGCATGCCAAAGGACTCGACGCCGCGCACCTTGCTGAGCCTGATCTGCAAACCACCAGGAAGCGCGGCGCCGACCAGCGCGCACGGGACCTTGCTGCCCGCAGCGACGTTTGGCGCACCGCAGACGATCTGCAGCAACTCGCCGCCACCAACATCCACCCGGCACAGGCTCAGCCGATCAGCGTTCGGATGACGGTCCACGCTGACGACCTGAGCGACGACGACCCGGCTGAAGGCGGGGGCGACGGGCTCTTCCTCCTCCACCTCCAGACCAGCCATCGTCAGCAGATGCGAGAACTCCGGTCCACAGCATGCGGGGTCTACGAAGCTGCGTAGCCAGGATTCAGAGAATTTCATGCCCGTTCGCGGTCAGAAGGGATCGCCATCAGACGAACTGCCGCAGGAAGCGCAGGTCGCCATCGAAAAACAGTCGCAGGTCATTGATGCCGTAACGCAGCATGGTCAGGCGATCAGGTCCCATACCGAAAGCAAAGCCCAGGTATCGCTCCGGATCGATATTGACGTGCCGCAGGACGTTCGGGTGAACCATTCCGCAGCCGGCGATCTCGAGCCACCGACCCTTGTGCGCACCGCTCATGAACGCCATGTCGATTTCTGCCGATGGCTCGGTGAAGGGAAAAAAGGAAGGCCGGAAACGCACCTGCAGGTCGTCGCTCTCGAAGAAACGGCGCAGGAAGTCGGCGATGACACCCTTCAGGTCGGCAAAGCTGACGTTCTCGCCGATCCACAGTCCTTCGACCTGATGAAACATCGGTGAATGGGTCGCATCGGAGTCGACGCGATAGACCCGCCCCGGCGCAATGACCCGGATTTCCGGCATCGTCTCCAGCGCAGCATACCTGGCGACATGCGCCTGCATGTAGCGCACCTGGATCGGGCTGGTATGGGTGCGCAGCAATACACCCTCGGCGACCGCTCCCGACTCATCCAGCAGGTAGAAGGTGTCGTGCATGGAGCGCGCAGGATGATCCTCCGGCGTGTTCAGGGCGGTGAAGTTCTGGAAATCGGCCTCGATCTCGGGACCATCGGCGACCTCGAAGCCGATCGAACGGAACAGCGATTCGACCCGTTCGAGTGTCCGTGTCACCGGATGCAGACCGCCGGGTGCCGGCCCACGCCCAGGCAAGCTCACATCGAGCGCCTCCTCCGCCAGGCGGGCGTTCAACGCCATCTTCCGGATCGCTTCGCGACGCGCGTTGAGGGCGGTTTCGACCGCTTCCTTGGCGCGGTTGATCGCCACTCCGGCCGTCTTGCGCTCGTCCGGCGGCAGCCTGGCCAAAGCCTTGAGCAGGTCGGTTATCTGTCCATTCTTGCCGAGATAAGCGGCCTTGATCTGCTCAAGGACATCGGCGTCGTCGGTTGCGGCAAAAGCCAGGACCGCCGCTTGGACAATCTGATCGAGGTTATGCATGCTTCACCGAAAAAAAGGAGGCTCGCGCCTCCTTTCCCGAAATTCGTCGGGTCTAGGCGGCAAGCCGGGCCTTCGCCTCGGCAGCCAAGGCAGCAAAAGCCGGCTTGTCAAAGACAGCCAGATCTGCCAAAACCTTGCGATCCACCTCCACCTGCGCCTTTTTCAAGCCGTTCATGAAGGTACTGTATTTCATGCCGAGTTCCCTGGCGGCGGCATTGATGCGGGCAATCCAGAGGCTGCGGAACTGACGTTTCCGCTGCCGGCGATCACGGTACGCATACTGGCCTGCCTTCATTACCGCCTGCTTGGCAACGCGGTAGACGTTCTTGCGACGACCGCGATAGCCCTTGGCCAGGGCGAGAATCTTCTTGTGGCGCGCGTGCGCCGTTACACCACGCTTGACTCGAGGCATCGATTATCTCCTTAAGCGTAGGGCATCATGGCACGCACGACCGCCTTGTCGGAGGCGTGCACCGCGGTCATGCCGCGCAACTGGCGCTTGGTCTTGGTATCCTTCTTCGTCAGGATATGTCGCTTGTAGGCGAACGAACGCTTGATGCGACCGCTCGGACTGATCTTGAAGCGCTTCTTCGCTCCGGTCTTGGTTTTCATCTTGGGCATTGAATGCTCCTGATAATGACATGCTGCCAGGTGTCTCCCGACGGAAGCTCTTCGAACCCGGCACCACTTCTTTCATGCACGGCACGAGACTCGCGTCGCCTGCCGTGGCTCCAGCGATCTACCGCTTCTTGCTCGGCGTCAGCACCATCACCATCTGCCGTCCTTCCATCTTCGGCATCTGCTCGACCAGTGCCAGATCCTGCAGATCAGCCCGGATACGCTCGATCTGCCGCATGCCGATATCCTGATGCGCCATTTCCCGGCCGCGGAATCGCAGCGTGACCTTGACCTTGTCCTCTTCTTCCAGGAAACGCGTCATGTTGCGCAGCTTGATCTGGTAGTCGTTTTCATCGGTGCCGGGACGCAGCTTCACTTCCTTGACCTGAACCTGCTTCTGCTTGAGCTTCTGCTCATGCTGACGCTTCTGCTCCTGGTACTTGAACTTGCCGAAATCGACGATGCGGCAGACCGGTGGCTGTGCCATCGGCGCGATTTCGACCAGATCGAGACCGGCCTCTTCGGCAAGCGCCAGAGCCGCCCTGACGCTCACGACTCCCAGTTGTTCGCCGTCGGCACCGATGAGACGGACCTCCGGTGCGTTGATCTCTTCGTTGACGCGTTGCGCCTTTTGCAGTGCGATGGTTCCGCTCCTTCTTCCGACAAAAGTCAAGCCGTGCCACGACGCGCAGCAACTTCCTCAAGAAGCCGCCCGGTCAGAGCCGCGAGCGTCATCTGCCCGAGGTCCCGGCCCCCGCGCGTGCGCACGGCCACCAGATTGGCTGCCACCTCCTTGTCGCCAACGACGATCTGATACGGCAGCTTGTTCATGCTATGTTCTCGTATTTTATAGGTAATTTTTTCATTGCGCAAATCGGCCTCGACCCGCAGCCCGGCGCTGCGCAGCGCCGCCGCCACCTGCCCCGCATAGTCGGCCTGCTTCTCGGAAATATTCAGCACCACCGCCTGTACCGGCGACAGCCAGAGGGGCATCGCGCCGGCATAATGCTCGACGAGAATACCGATGAAGCGCTCGAGGGAGCCGAGGATGGCCCGGTGCAGCATGACCGGAATCTGGCGCTCGTTGTTCTCGCCAACGTAGTGCGCGTCAAGGCGTTGCGGCAAGGCGAAGTCAAGTTGCAGCGTGCCACACTGCCAGACGCGTCCCAGGCAGTCCTTCAGCGAAAACTCGATCTTCGGCCCGTAGAACGCGCCTTCTCCCGGCTGCAGGTCGTAGGCCAGTGCCTTCGCCGCCAGGGCCTCGGCCAGCGCGGCTTCCGCCCGGTCCCATGCGGCGTCCGATCCGATGCGTTTCGGCGGCCGCGTGGACAGCTTGACGAGGATCTCGGTGAACCCGAAATCGGCATAGATCTTCTGCAACAGATCGATGAATGCCGCCGTCTCCGGCAACACCTGCTGTTCCGTACAAAATATGTGTGCGTCATCCTGGACGAAAGCGCGCACGCGCATGATGCCGTGCAGGGCGCCGGAGGGCTCGTTGCGATGGCAGGAGCCGAACTCCGCCAACCGCATCGGCAGGTCACGGTAACTGCGCAGCCCTTGATTGAAGATCTGGATGTGCCCGGGACAGTTCATCGGCTTGATCGCGTAGTCACGGTTCTCCGAAGCAGTCGTGAACATGTGTTCCGCATAGTTCTGCCAGTGACCCGAGCGCTCCCAGAGCGAACGATCCATGATCATCGGCGTCTTCACCTCGCAGTAGCCGTTCTCACCGAGAAGACGCCGAATGTACTGCTCGACTTCCTGCCAGATGGTCCAGCCCTTCGGGTGCCAAAAGACCATCCCGGGCGCCTCGTCCTGCAGGTGAAAGAGGTCGAGTTGCCGCCCCAGCTTGCGATGATCCCGTTTCTCGGCTTCTTCGAGCATGTGCAGGTAGGCATCCTGGTCTTCCTTCCTGATCCAGGCGGTGCCGTAGATGCGCTGCAACTGTTCGTTGCGGTGGTCCCCCCGCCAGTAGGCGCCGGCCAGCTTCATCAACTTGAAGACCTTCAGTCTGCCGGTCGAGGGAACGTGCGGACCACGACAGAGGTCGACGAAGTCTCCCTCGCGATAGAGCGAGACAGCCTGATCCGCCGGTATCGCCTCGATCAGTTCCGCCTTGTAGTGCTCGCCAATCGACTTGAAGAAGGCGACAGCCTGATCGCGTGGCCAGACTTCCCTCTGCACCGGCAGGTCACGCCGCGCCAGTTCCGCCATCCGCCTTTCGATCGCCGCCAGATCGTCAAGCGTGAATGGGCGCTCGAATGCGAAATCGTAGTAAAAGCCATTCTCGATGACCGGGCCAATGGTCACCTGCGCCGTCGGAAACAATTCCTTCACCGCATAGGCCATCAGGTGCGCCGTCGAGTGGCGAATGACCTCGAGCCCTTCGGGGTCCTTTTCCGTGACGATCCCCAGTTGGGCGTCGCTGCTGATCACGAACGAAGTATCCACCAGGCGGCCATCGACCTTGCCCGCCAAGGCGGCTCGCGCCAGGCCGGCACCAATCGTCTGCGCGACCTCGGCGACCGTCACGGGCTGCGCGAAATCCCTCTGCGAACCATCGGGTAGTGTGACGACCGGCATAGTGCACCTCAGCAGGAAAAAATGGAAAAGCCAGAGCGCCGCTCTGGCTTGTGTCTGGGCCGCAGGCGAAAAACCGACAACTCGGACAACCGGCGACAGCAGCCGCGCTCAGGGTCGCTGGCCAACAGCCCGCCGTCGATTGCTCGGCAGCGACGGTCTCGGAGCCAATCGCAGCTGGCAGCAAAGTCGTTCGCCAACCTCCTCAAACGCCCTCAACGGCGCGATTCTAGCACAGCAGATCCGGCCGCCCAAAAGCCAGGCGCCGGCAGTCCCGGCTGCAGCCATCCGACCAACAGGGAGGCGCCGACCTGCGCCAAGGGCAAGGTTGGACGGCGTCCACTGTCACCCTGGTCGCGTTCCCTCAACTGGCCAGCGGCGCGAAGAGCGCCGAGATGTCTTCGCTGCCGAACTTGGCTTCGACGCCATGGTCGGCAGACAGAATGCGCGCCGCAAGCTCGGCCTTGCCCTCCTGCAAGGCGAGAATCTTCTCTTCGATGCTGCCGGCAATGATCAGCTTATAGACGAACACTGGCTTGTCCTGACCAAGCCGATGCGCCCGATCGGTCGCCTGATTTTCGGCTGCAGGGTTCCACCACGGATCGTAGTGGATGACTGTATCGGCAGCCGTCAGATTCAGGCCAACGCCGCCGGCGCGCAGGCTGATCAGGAAGATGGGCACTTCGCCCGCCTGAAAGCGGCGGACCTGTTCCTCGCGATCCACCGTGTCACCGCAAAGCAGGGCGTAATCCAGGGCGAGGAGCCGCAGTTCCTTGGCGATCAGTGCCAGCATGCTGGTGAACTGTGAGAACACCAGGATCTTCCTGCCCTCGTCGACCAGTTCCGGCACCATCGTCATCAGGAGATCCAGCTTGGCGCGTTCCTTGATCTTCTGCACCGACTTCGACTTGAGCAGCCGTGGGTCGCAACAGACCTGCCGCAACTTCAGCAACGCATCAAGAATGACGATCTGGCTGCGATTGAAGCCCTTGCTGGCAATTTCTTCACGCACCTTGGCGTCCATCGCAACGCGAACGGTCTCGTAGAGATCGCGCTGACCCCCAGCCAGTTCCACCTTGCGCACGATGATCGTTTTCGGCGGCAGTTCGCGTGCCACCTCCTCCTTCTTGCGGCGCAGGATGAACGGTCGCACCCGCCGCGCCAGCAGTTCGCGCCGCCTGACGTCGCCCTGCTTCTCGATCGGTGTCCGCCAGTATTTGGTGAAGGTTTGGTTACTGCCGAGAAAGCCGGGCAGCAGAAAGTCGAACTGGCTCCAGAGTTCCCCCAGGTGGTTCTCCAGTGGCGTGCCAGTCAGGCAGAGGCGGTGACGCGCTTCGATCCGACGCACCACTTCAGCACCTTGACTGCGCGCGTTCTTCACCGTCTGCGCCTCGTCGAGAATCAGCAGGTGATAGGCGTACCGGGTCAGGTCGGCAACGTCGCGCCATAGCAGTGGATAGGTCGTCAGCACCACGTCGTGGCGCGGGATGTCGGCAAAGCGGCTCTTTCGTTCCGGTCCATGCAGCGACAGGATCGACAGCCCGGGGGCAAAGCGGGCGGCCTCGTTGGTCCAGTTGAAGATCAGTGAGGTGGGCAGCACGATCAGTGCCGGCCGGTCGAGCCGGCCCGACTCCTTTTCCAGCAGCAGGTGCGCCAGTGTCTGCGCCGTCTTGCCCAGACCCATGTCGTCGGCGAGAATTCCCGCGAGATTCTGTTCGCGCAGGAACTGCAGCCAGGCCAACCCTTCGGTCTGGTAATGACGCAACTCCAGGCCGAGCCCCACTGGCGGCTCGATATGGCCGATCCCCTGCGCCGCACTCAGCTGCTCGGCGAGCGCCAACACATCACTCTGGCCCTTGAACCGCCAGCGCGCGCTGTCGTTGAGTTCGGTCAGCCGCGGCGCATCGAAACGGGAAAGGCGCAGACTGCTGCCGCCGGTAAAGCCGTCGAAGAGGTCGATCAGGGTTGCCGCCAGCGGCTTCAGGCGCCACGCCGGAACGCGGATTCGCAAACCGGCACCGGTCACCAGTTCGACCATCTCGTTGTCCGCGACCTGTGCCAACAGGCTGGCCTCGAGCCAGCGCCCGTCACGCCGGAAGAGGCTGGCGAGCAGGGGAGCGAGTGGCAGACGCTCACCTTCGACGACGATCCCCATGTCGAGTTCAAACCAGCCATGCCCGGAATCCGTGAGGTCGGCATCCCAAGCCTCGACCTCGAGCAAGCGATGGCGAAACTCGGCGGCAAAGTCGACCTGCCAGCCGCTGCTGCGCAGGCGCGGCAATTGCTCACGCATGAACACCGGCCAACTGCTCTCCTGCGCCAGTCCATATGCATTGTCCGGTGGCCTGCCGAAGGTATGCAGGACGTAGCCCGGGATCTTCTCCAGATCAGCCCCGCCCAGCTCAGCCATCAGCTGCTCTTCGCGCGCACGCTGCCGCTCGATGCGAACCATCTCGCCGTTGGCAAGGATCGTGAAGTCGCGCCGGTCGTCGGGAATCACCTCGACATCCTCGTAGCGAAACGCCGCCAGGGCGACATCGAAAGGCCCTCCGCCATAAGCCGCTGAGTAGTCACGCCAGCCACGATTGCCGTGTATGTGCAGGGTCCGCAGACGCAGCAGCGCGACCGGTTCGGCAACGATGCAGCGGCTGTTGACGCTGGCCTGCTCAGGGTCGCCCGGCAGATCGCTCACGGTCTCGGCGAGGGCTTCGCCGACCAGCGCAGCAGCCGTGGCCGACAGGGGCGGTAGCGAGAACAGGCGGGCGACTACTGCCGGGTTGCCTCGCACCTGCAGAAGACCGACCTGGCGCCCGTCGAGATCGACGAACCACGGCTGCGGCAGCGGTATGACCAGAGCAGCGGCCGGCTCCGTGAGCAACATGGCCGACTGCCGCCCGTCGCCGCTCTGCCGCCAGCCAACGGTCGCCGGCCGCGGTGCGGCCAGGGTCAGGAAGGAAAAGTCATCGCCGCGGCACAGTCGACCGGTCTTCGCCATGAGCTGCAGCGCTTCGCCACCGTGCTTCGGCCCCAGGCCGAAGGCGTGCAGACCCGTGTCGAAGCCGCGCTCGGCCCATAGCAGTCGGAGGATCGGTCGATCTTCATCGCTGACGAAGCGAAGGGATTTCGCGAGCGCACGATCGATGTTCCACACCTCGTCGGCGCCATCAGGTTCGCGGCCCTTGTGAACCGTGACCCCGAAGCCAGCCAGATCGGCAGTCCACTGCAGCAGGTAGAAGAGCTGCTGACGGCCGGAGGCAGGACTGCGGTCCTTCTTGCTCACGGCCATCGCCACCCGGCGCAACTCCTCGGTCCACGAGAGCGCGCCGACCTCGCTCTTGCCGAGCGGCAGCGATCGTTCCACCGGCTTATCCATGCGGCAGGCCCGACGGCAGGGGGACACCACTCTCGCGCCAGACTTCGCGCACTGCGGACAGACGGATCGAAGGCTCGTTCAAGATTTGCACCCGCAACGAAGGAGTCAGCGACAGGCCACTGTCGCGAGACGCGAAGCAGCGCAACGGCGGCAACTCTGGCAAGTAAGCTAGCATATGGCGGCCCGCTCCGGCAAGCGCAGGCACACCGGTCTGCTGGCGCTCATTCTCAATCGCGGAAGTTGCCGTAGCGGATCGGAAAATCGGTGATCTCCTTCGTGACCAGAGCGATGCAGGCCTGCAGTTCGTCCCGCTTGGCGCCGCTGACGCGCACTGCATCCCCCTGAATCGAAGCCTGCACCTTGAGCCGCGAGTCCTTGATCAGCTTGACGATCTTCTTCGCCAGTTCCGACTCGATGCCAATCCTGATCTTCAGATCCTGTTTGACCTTGTTGCCCGAGACTCGCTGCACGGGTTGATCTTCGAGTCGCTTGGTACTCTCCTTTTCCTTCTTCTCCATTGCCGGAAACAGGAGGTCCCTGATCTGGCCAAGCTGGAACTCCGAGTCACCGTGCAGCGTGATCACTTTGTCCTTGTCATTGAGGTCCACCCTGGCGCTCGTGCCCTTGAAATCATAGCGATTGTCGATGGCACGCCGGGTGACGTCGAGCGCGTTGTGCAAGGCGGCCATGTCGGCTTCGGAAGAAAAATCGAATGAAGGCATAGTGATCCATCTGTTGGTCGAAAAGGTGGCCAGGCGTGGCCCCACGCCACCGGCCGTGGCATGCGAGAAGTCTACAGCCCCCAGAGCTTTTCCATGATCGTCTTGGCAATGAAGCCCAGCATGCCGAATGACAGGACAAAGAAGAGCACGATGGTGCCCGTCTTGCCAGCCTTCGACTTCCAGGCAATCTCGCCGATGATGAACAGCATGAAGAGCATGAAGGCACCGACCCCGAAGGTCATGCCGAACTCGGAGATCTGTTCTTCGCTCAGTCCAAACATCGGCGCCGCCTTTCACTCAGGCCGCACATCGACGGATCATCCCGGGATCACCGCCCGCGCGCCGCGAGCCTGGCCGCAATGCGCATCCGCAGGGCGTTGAGCTTGATGAAACCGGCAGCATCCTTCTGGTCGTAGGCACCGGCGTCATCCTCGAAAGTCGCGATCGTCGAGTCGAACAGCGAATCGGTCGCTGAATCGCGGCCGACGACAATCACGTTGCCCTTGTACAGCTTGACGCGTACCCAGCCATTCACCGCCAGTTGCGTATGGTCGATCAGCTTCTGCAGCGCCAGCCGTTCCGGGCTCCACCAGTAGCCGTTATAGATCAGGCTGGCATAGCGCGGCATCAGGTCATCCTTGAGGTGCGCCACCTCCCGGTCGAGGGTGATCGACTCGATGGCCCTGTGTGCGGGCAGCAGGATCGTCCCGCCGGGCGTTTCGTAGCAGCCCCGCGACTTCATGCCGACGTAGCGGTTCTCGACGAGGTCGATGCGACCGATCCCGTGCTTGCCGCCCAGCTCGTTGAGCCGTGCCAGCAGCTCGTGTGCCGGCATTCTCTGACCGTCGATTGCCGCCAGATCGCCACGTTCGAACTCGAGCTCGAGGTATTCTGCCGCATCCGGCGCCATCTCTGGCGAGACCGTCCAGCGCCACATCGACTCCTCGGCTTCGGCTGCCGGATCTTCCAGGTGACGTCCCTCGTAGCTGATGTGCAGCAGGTTGGCGTCCATCGAATAAGGCGAGCCGCCCTGACGATGCTTCATCTCGACGGGAATGCCATGCTGCTCGGCGTACGCCAGCAATTTCTCGCGCGACAGCAAATCCCACTCGCGCCACGGCGCGATGATCCGTATGTCGGGCCGCAGTGCGTAAGCCCCAAGTTCGAAGCGCACCTGGTCGTTGCCCTTGCCGGTCGCGCCATGCGCCACCGCGTCGGCAGCGGTCAGATTGGCGATCTCGATCATCCGCTTGGCAATCAGCGGTCGCGCGATCGACGTGCCGAGCAGATACTCGCCCTCATAAACCGCATTGGCGCGAAACATCGGAAAAACAAAGTCGCGGACGAACTCTTCGCGCAGGTCTTCAATGTAGATGTTATCGGCCGCAATGCCGAGCTTCAGCGCTTTTGGACGCGCCGCCTCGAGTTCCTCACCCTGCCCAAGATCGGCAGTGAAGGTCACCACCTCGCAGCGATAGGTATCCTGCAACCACTTCAGGATGACTGATGTATCGAGGCCTCCCGAATAGGCAAGGACGGCTTTGCTGATCGCGCTCATGTTCTTTCCCCGCTCGAACTGGATGATGATAGATCGACGCGACCGCACAGCAGATACTCCAGTAGCGCCTTTTGTGTGTGCATGCGGTTCTCGGCCTCATCCCAGACGACGCTCTGCGGGCCATCGATGACCTCCGCCGACACTTCCTCGCCCCGGTGTACCGGCAGGCAGTGCATGAAAAGAGCCTGCGGACTGGCCATCCGCATCATCTCCCGATTCACCTGCCAGGCGGCGAAGGCGCGCCGGCGGTCATCGTTTTCGGCTTCGAAGCCCATCGAAGTCCACACGTCGGTGGTCACCAGGTCAGCCTGCCGTGTTGCCGCCAGTGGGTCGGCAAACTGCTCGAAATGTCCTGTCCCCTGCAAACCGAGACGCTCGGGGACGACTTCATAGCCCGGCGGAGTAGAAACGTGAACCCGAAAGTCGAGTACTTCGGCCGCCTGCAGCCAGGTATTGCAGACATTGTTCGAATCGCCGATCCAGGCGACCGTCCTGCCCTGGATCGGACCGCGATGCTCGATGAAGGTGAATATGTCCGCGAGAATCTGACACGGATGATACTCGTTGGTCAGGCCGTTGATCACCGGCACGCGCGAATTCGCCGCAAAGCGCTCGATGATCGCCTGCTCGAAGGTCCTGATCATCACCACATCGCTCATGCGCGAAATCACCTGTGCCGCATCTTCAACCGACTCGCCGCGCTGCAGTTGCGAATCGCGACTGTTGAGATAAATCGCCGACCCACCGAGCTGCTGCATCCCGGCCTCGAACGAAAGCCGGGTGCGGGTGCTGGCCTTCTCGAAAATCATGACCAGCGTGCGATCGCTGAGCGGCCAGTACTTGCGAAAGGCCTTGAACTCGGCCTTGATCCAGCGCGCACGTTCGAACAGATGATCGAATTCCGCGCGCGTGAAGTCCTTGAACTGGAGGAAATGCCGGGGGCAGTGCATGGCGGGTCTCTAGGTTGAGGCCAGGAAGTCACGAATGAGTTTCGCCAGGCGTGACGTCAGCTCACGTCCTTCATCGGCGGAAAAGGTCAGCGGCGGCAGGAGGCGAACAACCGTATCTGCCGTCACGTTGATCAGCAAGCCAGCCTGCAGCGCCAACGTCACCAGCTCGCTGCATGGGCGATCGAGCTCGATGCCGATCATCAGACCCTGGCCACGAATCTCCACCACGCCACGGCAATCCATCAGAGCCTCCTTCAGTCCGTCACGGATCAACTGGCCGACAAGCAGCGCCTGATTGATCAGTCCTTCCTTCTCGATCACGTCGATGGTGGTCAGTGCCGCGGTCGACGCCAGCTGATTGCCGCCGAAGGTGGAGCCGTGCTTGCCGGGCTGAAACAGGCCCTTCGCCAATCCAGCGGCAAGACACGCGCCGATCGGCACGCCGCCGCCCAGCCCCTTGGCCATGGTCACCACGTCCGGCCGCACTCCCGCATGCTGGAAGGCGAACCATGTCCCGGTTCTGCCCATTCCGCACTGAACCTCATCGCAGATCAGCAACCAGCCACGGTCGTCGCACAGCGCCCGCAGACCGCGCTGGAACTCGATATCGGCGGCATTGATGCCGCCTTCGCCCTGAACGATCTCGAGCATCACCGCAACGACGTTCTGGTTCGCGCGGGCCAGCGCTCTGATCGCTTCGAGGTCGTTGTAGCGAACGCGCAGGAAGCCTGCAACAAGCGGCTCGAAGCCAGCCTGCGCCTTGCGGTTGCCGGTCGCCGAGAGGGTTGCCATGGTACGGCCATGAAAGGCCCTTTCCATGACGATCGTCGCCGGACCATCGACCCCTTGCCGGTGGCCATGCAGGCGCGCCAGCTTGATCGCCGCCTCATTGGCTTCACAACCGGAATTGCATAGGAAGACTTCGTCCATTCCGGACAGTGCCGCCAGCTTGTCGGCCAGCCGCTCCTGTTCCGGAATCCGGTAGAGATTCGACGCGTGCAGCAAACGCGCGGCTTGGTTGGCGATCGCCGCGACCAGCGCCGGGTGGCGGTGTCCCAGCGTATTGACGGCGATGCCCGACAAGGCATCAAGGTAGACCTTGCCCTCGGTGTCGGTCAGCCAGCTGCCCTCGCCGTGACTGAAAGCGACCGGCAAACGGCTGTAGGTATTCATCAGATGGGACATCGAGCACTACCCATTGCGTAGGCATTGAAACTGAAACGGCGGCTCGCGCCGCCGGA
>Ga0058866_1011699_pt1 | contig 16198 bp, 29 predicted proteins | sample TNRReaAerobicRNA_3_FD_61084 | JGI IMG/M metagenome (GOLD analysis project Ga0058866, IMG submission 61084) | Wastewater treatment Type I Accumulibacter community from EBPR Bioreactor in Madison, WI, USA - TNR Reactor, Time D- 0min-Aerobic_ RNA... | ecosystem: Engineered > Bioreactor > EBPR >...
GGGTTCCCGAGCGGTCAAAGGGATCAGACTGTAAATCTGACGGCTCTGCCTTCGAAGGTTCGAATCCTTCCCCCTCCACCAAATATTAAAAGCAGCAAGGAAAATGAAGTAGGGATGCAGCGGTGGCTTGCTAAGTAAGATCAGCAGCCGCACATTCTTGCGGGTTTTGGGTTTTAAAAAGTGATCGTGCGGGTGTAGCTCAATGGTAGAGCAGAAGCCTTCCAAGCTTACGACGAGGGTTCGATTCCCTTCACCCGCTCCAGATGTTGTGGGTCAAGCAAGTTACGAGGTTGTGGTTAATATGCTTGCCCATGTAGCTCAGTGGTAGAGCACTCCCTTGGTAAGGGAGAGGTCGCCAGTTCAATTCTGGCCATGGGCTCCATAGGTAGTGTAATGGATTGGTATGGTTTAAGCACGCAAAGGGGAAACAAGTCATGGCAAAAAGTAAATTTGAGCGGTCGAAGCCACACGTAAACGTTGGGACGATAGGACACGTAGATCATGGTAAGACGACGCTCACGGCGGCGATTACGACGATATTGACGAAGAAGTTTGGTGGAGAGGCGAAGAGTTACGATCAGATTGACTCGGCGCCGGAAGAGCGTGCACGCGGAATTACGATTAATACGGCGCATGTTGAGTATGAAACGGCTCAGCGCCATTATGCGCATGTGGACTGTCCTGGGCATGCGGATTATGTGAAGAACATGATTACCGGTGCTGCACAAATGGACGGGGCGATCCTTGTGGTATCAGCGGCTGATGGTCCGATGCCGCAAACACGTGAGCATATATTACTGGCGCGTCAAGTGGGTGTGCCATACATTATTGTGTATATGAATAAAGCCGACATGGTTGATGATGCCGAATTGATTGAGTTGGTGGAAATGGAAATCCGCGAACTGTTATCAAAATATGACTTTCCTGGGGATGATACTCCGATTATTGTCGGGTCGGCGTTGAAAGCATTGGAAGGCGATCAGAGTGATATAGGCGAGGCTTCCATACTGAAGCTGGCGGAAGCGTTGGACAGTTATATACCGCAACCGGAACGTGCGATCGATGGCGCATTTATTATGCCGGTTGAAGATGTGTTCTCAATCTCGGGCCGTGGTACGGTTGTAACGGGTCGCGTAGAAAGGGGTATTGTTAAGGTTGGAGATGAAATTGAGATTGTCGGTCTTAAGCCTACGCTAAAAACGGTATGCACGGGCGTTGAAATGTTCCGCAAGCTACTGGATCAAGGTCAGGCGGGTGATAATGTGGGAATATTGTTGCGTGGAACGAAGCGTGAAGAAGTGGAGCGTGGGCAAGTTCTGGCGAAACCCGGAAGTATATCGCCGCATACTAAATTCACGGCTGAAATATATGTGTTAAGTAAAGAAGAAGGCGGAAGGCATACGCCATTTTTTCCTGGATATCGTCCACAGTTTTATTTTAGGACGACCGATGTGACCGGTGCAATAGAATTGCCGGCTGGGACGGAAATGGTAATGCCTGGCGATAATGTATCGGTGACGGTGAATTTAATAGCGCCGATTGCGATGGAAGATGGCTTGCGTTTTGCGATACGAGAAGGTGGAAGAACAGTCGGTGCCGGTGTTGTTGCAAAAATTATTGAGTAATTTAGGAAGGTGATAAAGAGTAAAATTCAATATAAAAATATTGAATTTGTAAACTCAGGATTGAATATATGCAAAATCAAAAAATTAGAATTCGCCTTAAAGCCTTCGACTATCGATTAATAGATAAATCGGCACTCGAAATTGTTGAAACAGCAAAAAGAACAGGGGCCGTTGTTAAAGGTCCCGTGCCATTGCCAACTAGAATAGAACGGTTTGATGTTTTGCGTTCACCACATGTAAATAAGACTTCACGAGATCAATTTGAAATTCGTACTCATTTGAGATTGATGGATATTATTGACCCTACAGACAAAACTGTAGATGCCTTGATGAAACTAGATTTACCTGCTGGCGTGGATGTAGAGATTAAATTATAAGGTTCAGCAATAAAAGCATAAAATTTAATAAATATATTTATTTATTTGAAATAGATAAACTCTTAAAAGAGGATGAAAATGAGTTTAGGACTAATCGGTCGTAAGATCGGTATGACACGAATATTCACAGAAAATGGAGATAGCTTACCGGTAACGGTCATCGATGTCTCAAATAATCGTGTAACTCAGATAAAAAATACTGAAACAGATGGCTACTCAGCAGTTCAATTAGCATTTGGGACAAAAAGACCAAGTCGGATAAATAAGTCAGCGGCCGGTCATTTTTCCAAAGCAGGGGTTGAGGCAGGAAGTATTTTAAAAGAATTCAGAATAAACAAAGAAGAATTAGCGCACTTTAAAAGTGGATCTGTAATCAAAGGCGATATATTTGAGGTCGGACAAAAAGTTGATGTGTCGGGAATAACAATAGGTAAGGGTTATGCCGGCGTTATAAAATTACATCATTTTTCATCAAATAGAGCAAGTCATGGCAACTCGAAAGCGCATAATAAGCCCGGATCAATTGGTATGGCACAAGACCCGGGACGTATTTTTCCGGGCAAACGTATGTCGGGGCATATGGGAAATGTTAGAAGAACAACACAAAATCTAGAAATATTAAAAATTGACAGTGAAAGGGAACTATTGTTGATTAAAGGTGCAATTCCGGGTTCAAAGGGTGGAAACGTTTTGGTGCGCCCAAGTATAAAAGAAAAAAAATAAATTCATTGGTACAATAAATAGCAATAAGGTGAACAGGTAATGGAACTAGAGCTTATCGGTAAAGATAATCAGAAAACAGAAAAGATCACTGTTTCTGATGAGCTTTTTAATAGAGATTACAATGAAGCGCTTGTTCATCAAGTAATAACTTCATATTTATCCAATGCACGAGGCGCAACTAGGGCCCAAAAGGGGCGCGCAGATGTTGCGAAGTCAACGCGAAAACCGTGGAGACAAAAAGGGACTGGTCGTGCGCGTGCCGGGATGGCGTCAAGTCCAATTTGGCGTGGTGGTGGTAAAATTTTTCCAAATACTCCTGATGAAAATTTCGTAAAGAAATTAAACAAAAAAATGTATCGAGCCGGTATAAGTGTAATCTTATCTCAACTAATAAGAGATCACCGATTATTAGTTACGGATCAATTTAATGTTGATACTCCAAGAACGAAAATCTTATCAGCGAAGTTAAATGTACTTGGATTAAATGAAGTAATGGTGATAACTCATCAACTGGACGACAATCTATATCTATCATCACGAAATATTCCTAGAGTGGCTGTGGTGGAAGTCAAAAATGTAGATCCTGTTAGTTTATTAAGATTTAATAAAATCCTTATTACAGTTGAAGGGTTAAAGAAATTTGAGGAACTTCTAGCATGAGTGATATAAGAATTGATCAGGAGCGATTATTAAAAATTATATTAGCACCGCACATATCAGAGAAAGCGACTTTTCTCGGAGAAAAGAATAATCAAATCATATTTCGGGTTGCTACTGACGCTACTAAAAAAGAGATAAAAGATGCAATTGAATTGTTATGGAAAGAGCAGAAAATTGATGTAAGAAACGTTAGAACGATTAATGTAAAAGGAAAACGAAAAAGATTTGGACGCTTCATGGGAGCTAGAAGTGATTGGAAAAAGGCTATTATCAGTATAGGGAAAGGCCAAGAATTGAGTTTCACCAATTTTGCAATTGCAGAGGTTAAGTAATGGCGCTAGTTAAATTAAAACCAACTTCGCCAGGACGAAGATCGGTAATAAGATTGGTTAACAAAGAGTTGCATAAAGGTAAACCATACAAAAATTTAATAGAGAAACAATCAAAAACGGCAGGAAGAAATCATCACGGTCATATAACCACAAGGCATCGAGGTGGTGGGCACAAACATCATTACCGAATGATTGATTTTAAGCGAGATAAAGATGACATTTCCGCTATAGTGGAGCGTATTGAATATGATCCTAACAGAACGGCGAATATAGCATTAGTTTGCTACAAAGATGGTGAACGCAGATATATAATTGCACCTAAAGGATTAGTTGCTGGCGCGCAAATTAGCAGTGGCAAGAATGCTCAGATAAAACCGGGGGATGCACTACCAATACGTAATATACCTATGGGAACGATAATTCACTGTGTTGAGTTGCTTCCTGGTAAAGGTGCACAATTAGCGCGATCAGCTGGCGCATCAGTACAATTGCAAGCACGAGAAGGCAATTATGCTCAAATCAAGCTTCGCTCAGGTGAAATGAGGAAAATTCATATCGACTGCCGTGCAACAATTGGTGAGGTTAGTAATGCTGAACATAATTTGAGATCAATCGGGAAGGCTGGTGCAGTTCGATGGCGCGGCATTCGGCCAACTGTTCGTGGTGTTGCAATGAATCCGATAGATCATCCACATGGTGGTGGTGAAGGAAGAACCTCAGCCGGACGTCATCCTGTAAGCCCTTGGGGCGTGCCTGCAAAAGGATATAGAACTCGGAATAATAAGAGAACGGAAGTGATGATAGTACGTCATCGTTATTCGAAGAAAGGATGATAATTTAAATGGCACGTTCTATTAAAAAAGGTCCATTTGTTGATGCGCATTTAATCTCAAAAATTGAAAAAGCACGTGAAACAAACGATAAAAGACCAATTAAAACATGGTCGAGACGCTCTACAATTTTGCCGGATTTTATTGGATTGACAATTGCGGTGCATAATGGAAAACAACATATACCAGTTTTTGTCACAGAGAATATGGTTGGTCATAAATTCGGTGAATTTTCGCTAACACGAACATTCAAAGGCCATGCTGGTGATAAAAAGGCAGTTTCAAAGCGATAGGAAAAGATTATGGAAACAACTGCTATATTGCGTGGCGCTCGATTGTCAGCTCAAAAAGGTCGTTTAGTAGCTGATCAAATTAGAGGCTTGCCAGTAGATAAGGCTGTGAATATTTTAACCTTTAGCCCTAAAAAAGGAGCCGAGATTATTCTGAAGCTTCTTGAATCCGCAATAGCAAATGCGGAGCACAATGATGGCGCTGACATAGATGAACTTAAAGTATCTACGATTTTTATAGATCGAGGAACATTGATGAAGCGAACTAGTGCGCGGGCAAAAGGACGTGGAAATAGAATAGTGAAACCTACTTGTCATATATTGCTGACAGTTGGCGATAATGGCAGTCATATAAAATAAAGGCATTAATCAATATGGGTCAAAAAATAAATCCAACTGGATTTCGACTTTCAGTTCAAAGAAACTGGTTGTCTAGATGGTATGCAAATAGCAACAATTTTGCGACTATGCTGAATGAAGACATAAAAGTAAGGACGTTTCTAAATGATAAACTTAGAAATGCATCAGTTGGTAGGATATTGATCGAAAGACCTTCTAAAAATGCACGAATCACAATATTTAGTTCACGGCCTGGTGTTGTAATAGGTAAAAAGGGTGAAGATATCGAAATACTGCGTACCGAACTGCAAAAACGAATGGGCGTACCAGTCCATGTAAATATTGAGGAGATTCGAAAGCCAGAGCTTGATGCCCAATTGATAGCCGATAATATTGCTCAACAATTAGAAAAAAGAATTATGTTTCGACGGGCAATGAAGCGTGCAATGCAAAATGCAATGCGACTTGGTGCTGAAGGTATTAAAATAATGAGCTCTGGTAGGCTAAATGGAATAGAAATCGCACGTACTGAATGGTACAGGGAAGGAAGAGTGCCTCTTCATACATTAAGAGCTGATCTTGACTATGGCACATCTGAAGCGAAAACAACTTATGGGATTATTGGTATAAAAGTTTGGATATTCAAGGGTGAAGTGTTAGGAAAGAATGATCAAGCGAATCTTGCAGTCACAGGTTCTAATTTAGATAGTGAAAAAAAGAAAAGTGTCAGAAAATCTACGACCCCTATCCAAAAATCAGTAAACGCCAATAATAGCAAGGAAGAGACTGTCTTCGGTGATTTGAGAATTACTGATAAAGAAAATTCAAGAATTGCAGAAGCAGAAGGAATTGTGAATTCTGGAGAGAAAGATGCTTCAGCCAGCTAGAACAAAATATAGAAAGCAACAAAAAGGAAGAAATACCGGTGTGGCCACTAGAGGTGCTAAAGTCAGCTTTGGTGAGTTTGGTCTTAAAGCGATTGGTAGAGGAAGAATAACAGCTAGACAAATTGAAGCAGCACGACGGGCTATGACTAGACATATTAAAAGAGGGGGGCGTATCTGGATACGGATCTTCCCCGATAAACCGATATCACATAAGCCTGCAGAAGTAAGAATGGGTAAAGGTAAAGGAAATCCTGAATATTATGTCGCGGAAATACAACCAGGAAAAATCCTTTATGAAATGGATGGCGTTAATGAAGAATTAGCAAAAGAAGCTTTCAGGCTTGCGGCAGCTAAGTTACCGATAAAAACAATGTTCACTATAAGACAAATTGGCGGATAACAATGAAAGCAAGTGAATTAATAGAAAAGCGATTACCCGAATTAAATAAGGAACTTGTAGCTTTATTAAAAGCGCATTTTAGCTTACGTATGCAATTGGCGACACAACAGCTTTCCAATACAAAACAATTAAAAATAATAAAAAGAGATATTGCTAGAGTAAAAACTGTTATAACTCAAAAAAAAATGAATCATGAATAATGAAAAGTTAAATCGTACTTTGAGCGGAAGAGTTACAAGTACTAAAATGAATAAAACAGTTACAGTTCTTGTTGAGCGTAGATTGAAGCATCCCTTATATGGAAAATATATCACCCGATCCAAGAAATATCATGCGCATGATGAAAAAAATGAACTGACTATTGGAGATATTGTTATGATAGAGGAATGTAAACCCATATCTAAAACAAAAACTTGGATAGTTAGTAAATTACTTTCTATATAGGCAGTCAAATAATATTTATCTTCTTTCAGATACAAACAGGTTCGATATAAAAATTGTTATATAAAAGTAAAATTTATTATTTTTAAATAATATTCTAAATTTACTTAAAGTATTAGAGAAAATTACTGATGATTTATCATCAAACACTTAATAAGCTAACGTATTTATTTTTATAATAAAAGTGAAAAAATAATGATTCAAATGCAATCAATATTACGGGTCGCAGATAATACAGGTGCACGATCGCTAATGTGTATTAAAGTTCTTGGAGGATCTAAGCGACAATATGCTGGCATTGGAGATGTAATTAAAGTCAGTATTAAAGATGCTGCACCACGTGGACGCGTCAAGAAAGGTGAAGTATATAACGCGGTTGTTGTAAGAACTGCTAAAGGTGTTAGGCGTGTTGATGGGTCATTATTAAAATTTGATGAAAATGCGGCAGTATTACTAAATAATAAGCTTGAACCGATTGGTACGCGTATATTTGGTCCAGTGACTAGAGAATTACGAAATGCGCGCTTTATGAAAATCGTATCCCTTGCACCCGAAGTTTTGTAGTAGAGAGGAATTAATATGGCAAAGATTAGAAAAGGTGATGATGTCATCATTATTGCTGGTAAAGACAAGGGAAAACGAGGGACAGTTTTGCGTATGAAAGGATTGGAGCGACTAGTGGTTCAGGGTATTAACTCTGTTAAGAAACACCAGAAACCAAATCCTAGCAATGGAAGCGCAGGTGGAATTGTAGATCGAGAAATGCCAATTCATATATCTAATGTGGCTATTTATAATTTTTCAACTAAAAAACCAGATCGAGTGGGATTCTTAGTCGATGAAGATAACAATAAAATTCGTGTATTTAAATCGTCTGGCGATTTGATTGAGTCATAAATAGGAGTTTAATTAGATGGCGCGTTTGCAAGAGTATTATCAAAACATAATTATTAAACAATTGACAGAGCAATTTAAATATAAGTCTGTGATGGAGGTTCCGTCAATAAGTAAAATAACTCTTAATATTGGCTTAGGTGAAGCTACTATCGACAAGAAAATTGTGGAACATGCAGTTTCAGATATGAAAAAAATTTGTGGACAGCAACCAGTTGTAACTTTGGCAAAAAAATCTATAGCGACATTTAAAGTCAGAAAAGATTATCCGATAGGATGTATGGCTACATTAAGGCGTGTACGTATGTACGAATTTCTTGATAGATTAATCACAGTAGCTATTCCTAGGATTCGTGATTTTAGAGGGATTTCAGGGAAAGCGTTTGATGGAAGAGGTAATTATAATATGGGAATAAAAGAGCAAATTATATTTCCTGAAATTGACTATGATAAAATTGATGCTTTACGTGGTATGAATATATCCATAACTACAACTGCAAAAAGTGATGTTGAAGCAAAAGCTTTATTGACAGCTTTTAACTTTCCATTCAAAAACTGAGACTAAAATGGCGAAGCTTTCAATCATTAATAGAAATTTAAAAAGACAAAAATTAGTTCAAAAATTTGCCAAAAAAAGAGCACACTTAAACAAGATTATAAATAATAATGCACTAAGTGATGATGAGCATTATTCAGCTAGACTTGCGCTGCAATTGCTTCCCAGAGATTCAAGTCCTGTTAGATTAAGAAATCGATGTTCGCTAACTGGTAGACCTCGTGGAGTCTACTCCAAATTTGGATTAGGTAGAAGTAAATTGAGGGATATCGCTATGAGTGGGAAAATACCTGGAATTATCAAAGCAAGTTGGTGATTTTTATATACTGCCGATCTTTAAGATACTGAAGTAATGCTGTATAGGTTAAAAATAAATCTTTAATATAAATTTAGTAGGTAATAGTATGAGTATGAGTGATCCAATTGCAGATATGCTAACGAGAATACGAAATGCGCAATTGGCTAAGAAATTGTCTGTTAGAATGCCAAACTCACAAATCAAATTAGCTATAGCAAACGTATTGAAAGATGAAGGTTATATTGAAAATTATAAAATTTCAACTGAAGATAATAAATGCGAATTGGAGATTAATCTTAAGTATTATCTAGGAAAATCAGTAATCGAACAGATTAAACGAATAAGTAAGCCAGGATTGAGAATATACAAATCTAGTAAAGAACTACCGAGTGTCATGAACGGATTAGGAATAGCAATAGTATCAACATCTCAAGGCGTGATGACTGAACGGAAGGCACGTGCGATAGGTGTAGGAGGAGAGCTATTATGTATTGTAGTTTAAAAGGAAATGATAAATGTCTCGTGTAAGTAATAATCCAATATCAGTACCTGGTGATGTAGTAGTTAATATTGCTCCTTCTTTGATCTCTGTGAAAGGCCCTCTTGGAATGTTAGAGCAACATATAACAAACGATGTTAAAGTTGAAATTAACGAAAATATTCTGATAATACAGCCTACTAATGAGACTAAACAAGCTAATGCCTTATCAGGAACATTGCGAGCATTGATTGCTAACATGGTTAAAGGTGTTTCATTTGGATTCGAAAAAAAATTGCAACTGGTAGGTGTTGGATATAGAGCACAAGCTGCTAATAATAAAATTAATCTTACACTAGGATATTCCCATCCTATTGATCATGTTGCTCCTGATGGAGTTACTATAGAAACGCCTACTCAAACCGAGATTATTATTAAAGGAATAGACAAACAAAAAGTTGGACAAACAGCTGCCGACATACGTGCATATAGGAAGCCTGAGCCTTATAAGGGAAAGGGTGTTCGATATTCTGATGAGGTCATCATTTTAAAAGAAACTAAGAAAAAATAATTGAGTTTAGTATGCAGAATCTAAAAGATAAAAGACTTAAACGTTCAAGAAAAACACGCATCCGAATAATGGAGTTAGGTGCAATACGATTGTCCGTGCATAGGAGCAATTCTCATATTTATGCGCAGCTAATAAATGTTGCTGAGAATAGGACTATCGCCAGCGCGTCTACTCTTGAACAAGATATAAAATCGAGTATAACTTCCGGAAGTAATATTTCTGCTGCTGTACTAGTTGGGAAAAAAATTGCAGAAAAAGGAATAAATTGCGGAATCACAAGTATTGCATTTGATAGAGGCGGATATAAATATCATGGGCGTGTTAAGGCATTAGCTGATGCTGCACGTGAGAACGGACTTAAATTTTAACTGAAGGTTTTTTGGTGATGGCTAAAATTGGTAAGACTAATGGCAAAGCGGTCGTTTCAGAAGAGAATAGTGACGATTTGCGTGAGAAGATGGTTGCCATCAACAGGGTAACAAAAGTAGTCAAAGGTGGTCGAATATTGGGATTTGCCGCTCTAACTGTAGTTGGTGATGGCGAAGGTGGCGTCGGTATGGGCAAAGGTAAGTCACGTGAGGTGCCTGTTGCGGTACAAAAAGCTATGGATGAAGCCAGAAGAAAAATGATCAAAGTAAAATTGAAAGGCGGTACAATATTTCATCCTATTTATGCTTCTCATGGAGCTGCCAAAGTTTATATGCAACCTGCACCAGAAGGAACTGGGATTATTGCGGGAGGGCCAATGAGAGCGATTTTTGAAGTGATGGGGATGACTAATATACTTGCAAAGTGTATAGGTTCTACAAATCCCTATAATGTTGTAAGGGCAACGCTTAAAGGTTTAAATGCGATGAGCACACCTTCTGATATTGCTGCAAAAAGAAATAAATCTGTCAGAGAAATTTTAGGGCATGACCATGGATAATAATCGAAAGACGATTAAAATTACTCTTATCAAAAGTCTAATTGGTACAAAGAAATCTCATCGTGAAACTATTAGAGGCTTGGGGTTAAGGAAACTGAATAGCTTTTCTATAATTGAAGATACGCCTGAAACACGTGGTATGATTAAAAAGATTAATTATCTAATTAAAAATGATTAAAAGCAAATGTATTTAAATACAATAAAACCAGCAATTGGATCAACTCGAGTTAGAGTTCGAGTTGGTAGAGGCATCGGATGTGGTATGGGAAAAACTTGTGGTCGAGGCCATAAAGGTCAAAAATCAAGATCTGGTGGCTTTCATAAAGTAGGATTCGAAGGCGGACAAATGCCAATTCAAAGGCGCTTGCCTAAACGAGGTTTTATAAATTTTAATAAACGACTTCAGAGTAGTTTGAAGTTATCTGACTTGGGAAATATTAATGAATCATTAATTAATATTGATATATTGAGAAAATATAATTTAATATCCTCTCGCGCTATAAAGATTAAAATTTATGATGCTAGTGTTTGTGATAAAAAATTAAATTTTGAAGGTATTAGAGTTAGTGGGAATGTAAAAAAAGCGATTGAATCGGCTGGTGGAACAATATTATAGAAGTATAAGGAATTAAATTGGCTATAAAAGGCATTTCGAGCAAACAAGTTGATAAATTTGCAGATCTAAAACGGCGATTATGGTTTTTATTATTGGCATTAATTGTATATAGAATTGGCGCTCATGTACCAGTTCCCGGGATTGATCCTATAGTATTAAAAGATTTATTTGAGTCTCAAGAAAGTGGTGTTCTGGGAATGTTTAATATGTTTTCAGGAGGAGCTCTTTCTCGTTTTTCAATTTTTGCCTTAGGCATTATGCCGTATATTTCAGCTTCTATTATTATGCAATTGGGTACAGTTGCCGTTCCATACTTGGAGGCTTTAAAGAAAGAAGGTGAGAGTGGCAGAAGAAAAATTACACAATATACACGTTATGGGACATTGATACTTGCGCTTATACAAAGCTATGGCATTTCTATTGCGCTGCAATCACAAGCAGGCTTGGTTATTAATCCCGGTAGTATGTTTATACTTACTACCGTGGTTACCTTGGTAACTGGTACTATTTTTCTGATGTGGTTGGGAGAACAAATTACAGAGCGAGGTATAGGCAATGGGATATCGCTGATAATATTTGCTGGAATTGCTGCAGGATTACCGAGCGCAATAGGAGGGACTTTAGATTTAGTAAGTACAGGATCGATGCATTTTCTAGTTGCACTTGGAATATTTATTGCTGCTGCGATGGTTACAGGTTTTGTTGTTTTTGTCGAAAAAGGACAGCGTCGCATACTTGTTAATTACGCAAAGCGGCAAGTTGGTAGGCAAGTTTATGGAGGACAAAGTTCACATTTGCCTCTTAAGTTAAATATGGCTGGGGTTATTCCACCCATATTTGCTTCTAGTATTATACTTTTTCCGGCTACATTAGCGGGTTGGTTTGCTAGTAGTGAATCAATGTTATGGTTGAAAGACATAAGCGCAGCTCTTTCGCCCGGTCAGCCGATATATGTTATTTTATATGCAGTGATGATTATCTTCTTTTGCTTTTTTTATACTGCTCTTGTCTTCAATCCAAAGGAAACTGCGGATAATCTTAAAAAAAGTGGTGCATTTATCCCTGGCATACGACCAGGCGAACAAACAACTCGCTATATTGAAAAGATAATGTTGAGACTTACTTTAACAGGATCTATCTATGTAACTCTAGTATGTTTGTTACCTGAATTCCTAATACTTAAGTGGAATGTGCCATTTTATTTTGGTGGCACTTCTCTTCTGATTATTGTTATAGTAACCATGGATTTTATGTCTCAAGTACAATCGCATGTAATGTCATCGCAGTATGATAGCTTACTGAAAAAAACTAATTTCAAAGCTAATAGTGGTAAATTACCGGCAAAATAACTAAATAATAATTCCCTTAATGGCAAAAGAAGATACAATTCAAATGCAAGGAGAGATACTCGAAACTCTTCCAAATGCAACGTTTCGTGTTAAGCTGGAAAATGGACATGTAGTTTTAGGTCATATATCTGGTAAGATGCGCATGCACTATATAAGAATTCTTCCCGGTGATAAAGTTACTGTGGATCTGACTCCTTATGATCTTACTCGAGCTAGAATAACATTCCGAGCTAAATAATCAAAACTTCTAGGTAATTTAATTTTATTTGATCATAATGGATTTTTATAATGAAAGTTAATGCATCCGTAAAGAAATTCTGTAGAAAATGTAAGATAATTCGAAGAAATAGAATTGTTCGAGTAATATGTTCTGATCCTAGACATAAACAAAGACAAGGTTAATCATAGACTTAGGATAAACAGGAAAATTAAATGGCGCGTATCGCTGGCGTAAATATTCCAAATCATCAGCATGTTGGAATAGCATTGACTGCAATTTATGGAATTGGCAAAACATCTTCAATAAATATTTGTAATTCTATTGGCATAGCAACCGATAAAAGATTAAAAGATTTATCTGAGGAGCAAATTGATCAATTAAGAGATCAGATAGCAAAACTAACTACCGAAGGTGATTTGCGTCGTGAGATCTCTATGAATATTAAGAGATTAATGGATCTGGGTTGTTATAGAGGTTTGCGTCATAGAAGAGGATTGCCAGTTCGAGGTCAGCGTACCAGAACTAATGCAAGAACACGAAAAGGACCACGTAAGGCAATACGTGCAAGATGATTGTCAAGATTTAGTCCAATGAATAAATTTAAATAGGAATTTTAATTTCATGGTTAAAGCAGTTTCTCGAGTGCGTAAGAAGATAAAAAAAAATGTTTCTGAGGGGATAGCACATATACATGCTTCTTTTAATAATACTATTGTCACTATTACGGATCGCCAAGGCAATGCATTATCTTGGGCAACTTCTGGAGGAGCTGGTTTTAAAGGATCTCGTAAAAGTACTCCTTTTGCAGCACAAGTAGCGGCCGAAAATGCGAGTAAGATTGCAATTGACTGTGGTGTTAAGAATCTGGAAGTTAGAGTTAAAGGGCCTGGTCCAGGACGTGATTCTGCTGTACGTGCACTAAATGCGGCAGGATTTAAGATAACTAGCATATCTGATGTTACACCAGTTCCACATAATGGATGCCGCCCACCTAAGAAACGTCGTATTTGAGGAGAAAACTTTGGCTAGAAACTTAGAACCAAAATGTAAACAATGTCGCCGAGAGGGTGAGAAGCTCTTCTTAAAAGGTGAGAAATGTTTTACAGATAAATGTGCAATCGAGAGAAGAAGCTATCCTCCTGGGCAACATGGCCAAAAGAAAGGAAGATTATCAGATTATGGCGTTCAGCTCAGAGAAAAGCAAAAAGTTAGAAAAATTTATGGAATTCTAGAGAAACAATTTCGCAATATTTATAAAGCTGCAGATACTCAGCGTGGCGTAACGGGTGATAACTTACTACAATTGCTCGAAAGTAGACTAGATAATGTTGCTTATCATATGGGTTTTGGTTCGTCGAGATCAGAAGCAAGGCAAATTGTCAGACACAATTGCATTCTTGTGAATGGTCAACGAGTTAATATACCTGCTTATTTGGTTAAAGCAGGAGATATTATTGAAATAACTAGAGGCGCTAAAAACCAACTTCGTATTAAAACAGCTTTAGAATCAGCTGATCGTCGAAATTTTCCTGCATGGTTAGATATGAACGTTAAAGAAATGAAAGGCATTTTTAAATCAAAACCTGAGCGCTCAGATCTTCCCGCAACGATTAATGAATCATTAATCGTTGAATTATATTCTAAGTAGTGAATTAATTTATTAGTTTGCTTTAAGTTAAAGGACTTTACTATGCAAGGTAATGAATTACTAACACCACGTATTATCGATGTTCAGAATATATCTCCACTGCATGCAAAGGTTGTTATGGAGCCTTTTGAGAGAGGCTATGGTCATACTCTAGGTAATGCGCTTCGACGAATCTTATTATCATCTATGTCCGGGTTTGCTCCAACAGAGGTGAAGATTGCTGGCGTAGTGCATGAATATTCGGCAATAGATGGAGTACAGGAGGATGTTGTAGACATATTATTGAATATAAAGGGTATAATACTTAGAATTCATAATAATGATGAAGCAATCTTAACATTAAAAAGATCGGGCAAGGGTGTTGTTACTGCTGGCGATATTGAGATTAGCCACGATGTTGAGATTATGAATCCTGATCATATCATTGCCCATCTTACTGCAGACGGTAAAATTGATTTACAGCTTAAGGTAGAAAAAGGAAGAGGTTATGTTCCTGCGACAACAAGAAAAATCAAAAATACTGATAGCAGTATTGGTACAATTTTGCTTGATGCTTCTTTTAGTCCTATAAGACGTGTCAGCTATACCGTAGAAAGCGCCCGGGTTGAGCAGAGAACAGATCTTGATAAGCTTGTTATGGATTTGGAGACAAATGGTGTTGTTGAGCCTGAAGAGGCTATACGATTTGCTGCTAGAGTTCTTGTGCAGCAACTATCTGTTTTTGCTGATCTCGAGAGCACTCCTATGCCAAAAGAACAGCCTCATGTACCTCAGATTGATCCTATTTTATTGCGACCAGTTGATGATTTGGAATTAACTGTAAGATCAGCGAACTGCCTTAAAGTCGAGAATATTTATTATATTGGTGATTTAATTCAACGAACTGAAGCTGAATTATTACGTACACCCAATCTTGGGAGAAAATCTCTTAATGAAATTAAAGAAGTTCTGGCTGCTCGCGAACTTACTTTAGGTATGAAATTAGATAACTGGCCGCCGGCTAACCTAGATAATATAGCTAAGGATTCAAATCATGCGTCACAATAATGCACTAAGAAAATTAAATCGTTCTAGTAGTCATAGAGCTGCAATGTTTCGTAATATGAGTAACTCATTATTACGTCATGAGATAATAAAAACTACTCTTCCCAAGGCCAAGGAATTAAGAAGATATGTTGAACCAGTTATTACCTTAAGTAAGAAGCCATCATTATCTAACAGAAGATTAGCTTTTAATAGATTGCGAGATCGTGAAAATGTAACCAAGCTTTTTTTGGAACTCGGTCCGCGTTATTCTGCTCGCCCTGGTGGATATATAAGAATTCTTAAATTTGGCTATAGAAAAGGTGACAATGCACCTATGGCTTTAGTTGAGTTGGTTGATCGTCCTAAAAATCTTCAAGTATCTAATTCAGATTTAATAGAAAACGAAGCATAGTGTTAGCTGTATTTATATCATTTTATTAATTTTTATTTTTCACTAAGGTACCTTAGTGGCTATAACTTTACAGTTCATAGCATATGAAAGTAAACAAAATAGTACTTAGACTATTATATTTACTTAATGATAATAACTTCCATTCTTTGTCATATTTAACAAAGCACTTGAATTGCTCAAGAGCAACAATAATTAACGCTCTGAAACGAATATTAAATTCGGGAATCAATATTGGTTTTGTTCGGAAACGTGGTTATTGTTGCCTTGATACCTTTATTTGGCTTAGTGAAGATGTAAT
>Ga0058866_1064048_pt1 | contig 16104 bp, 16 predicted proteins | sample TNRReaAerobicRNA_3_FD_61084 | JGI IMG/M metagenome (GOLD analysis project Ga0058866, IMG submission 61084) | Wastewater treatment Type I Accumulibacter community from EBPR Bioreactor in Madison, WI, USA - TNR Reactor, Time D- 0min-Aerobic_ RNA... | ecosystem: Engineered > Bioreactor > EBPR >...
CGCCGCGGGTGACTTTGCTTAATGTGAAAGTCGCGCAAGCGACTCACGAACCTCCCTGCTCCCCTTGCGGGAGAAGGGGCAGGGGAAGAGAGAAACGGTCATGACTTTCATGTTCAGGGGTGTCTGGACCAGACATGACCGTTAGGGCGAAACCGGGCAACTGGCGCGATGCGCAACAGGCGAAGTTTACGCGGCCGGCAACACCAGGGAAATTCGAATATTCTTTGCGCGTTGTTCGCCACCCACGAAGGATAAGCACCGGACGTTCGCGGCGCCCAAACCCTTGCCCAAGCGCCTGCTGGCGCAAGGCGTGCGGCTTACCAGCCGGAGAGTATCGCCTTCTCGGCCCAGAACAGGCCGGTAATTGTCTTGGCGTCGGTGATCTCGCCGCTTTTCACGGCCGTCAGAGCGTCTTGCAGAGAAAGGCTGAGGACATCCATGAACTCACCGCTATCCAGGTTCTGCTCGGCTTCCCTGCGCAGGCCACGCGCCAGGAAAATCTCGATGCGCTCGTCCGAATAGCCGACGCAGGGATGCATTACGCCGAGATAACGCCAATCAGTAGCGCTATAGCCGGTTTCCTCGAGCAGTTCACGCGTGCCGGTGGCGAGGATCGCTTCACCGACGTCGATTTTTCCGGCCGGCAACTCGAGAATCGAGCGCCCCAGGGGATAGCGGTGCTGGCGAACGAGAAGCAACTGGCCATCGTCCAGCTGCGCTATGACCACCACCGCTCCCTGGTGGCGTACGTACTCGCGCTGACACTCTTCCCCGTCCGGCAGGCGCACGCGGTCAAGGCGGACGTCGAGCAAGCGGCCGCGAAAGACCTGGGTGCTGTCGATTTGCTCCTCGCGCAGGTGCGGATAATCATCTTTCATTTAGGGACTCCCAATGAAAACGCCCCGGCTGGCGGGGCGTTGCGGTCAACACACGGGGTGGTCAGAGCGAGCGCAGAAGGGCGAACGCACAAACAGACATCAGCGCTTGCGGGAAGATTCCCAGCAAGGCAACCGCCAGGCCGTTCGCCGACATCAGGATCTTCATGTCCAACGGCGCCTGGATCGGCGCGGTATTGGTCGGCGGGTCGAAGTACATGATCTTGACGATGCGCAGGTAGTAGAAACAACCAATCAGCGAGAACAATATAGCGACCACCGCCAGCCATAGGTAACCGGCAGCGACGACCGCCTGCAGCACCGAGAACTTGGCGAAGAAGCCGACGAAGAAGGGGATTCCGGCCATCGAGAACATCATCATCATCATCACCGCGGCGAACCACGGACTGCGCTTGTTGAGGCCCTTGAAGTCGTCGATCTGATCTGATTCGAGACCGCCGCGGGCGAGCAGCAGAATCATGCCGAAGGTCCCGGCGCTGGTCAGCACGTAGGTGATGACGTAGAACATCGACGAGCTGTAGGCGTTGAGTGCGAAGCGCGCGTCGCCACCAACGACACCCGAGACCAGCCCGAGGAGCATGAAACCCATGTGCGAGATCGCCGAATAGGCGAGCATGCGCTTGAGGTTGGTCTGAGCGATGGCGGCAATGTTGCCGACGGCCATTGACAGCACCGCCAGCAGAATCAGCATCGTCTGCCAGTCCTGCGCCAGGACGATCAGGCCGTTAACCAGCATGCGCATGACGATGGCGAAGGCGGCGAGCTTCGGTGCGCTGGCGATGAACAGGGCGACCGCAGTCGGCGCACCGTGATAGACATCGGGAATCCACATGTGGAAGGGAACGACACCGAGCTTGAAAGCGATTCCCGAGACCAGGAAGACCAGGCCAAAGACGAGAATCGGCTTGTTCGCCTGGCCGGTGTACAGGCGCTCGGCAATCGCGGTGATCTCCAGCGTACCGGTCGCGCCATAGATCATCGACATACCGTAGAGGAGCAGGCCGGAAGCCAGGGCGCCAAGAACGAAATACTTCATCGCCGCCTCGGTGGCCGGCACCGAATCCCGATTCATCGCCACCAGCGCGTAGAGCGACAGCGAAAGCAGTTCGAGACCGATATAGACGGTCAGGAAGTGGTTCGCCGAAATCATCACCATCATCCCGAGGGTGGCAAACAGGGCCAGCACGTAGTACTCGCTTCGCGCCATCTGCTCACGCTCGAGGATGTAATCGCGCGAATAGAAGAGAACGATGATTACCGTCAGGTAGACCAGTAGTTTCAGCAGGTCGCCCATGAGGTCGGCGACATACATGTTGCTGAAGGTATAGGCGATATCACCCGAACTGATGGCGAAAGTAATTACCGCCGCACCAACCAGTGTCAGCTGAGTGGCGACGAAGATCACCGTCCGCTTGCGGTCCTTGACGACGAGATCGACGATCAGGATCGCGCAAGCCATCAATAACATGAAGATCTCCGCGCTCGCGAGGCGAAGATCAGGTATCTGGAACTGCATTTCGGCAAGAGTCATAGCGGCTACCAATTATTGGATCTTGCTGAGAGCGACGTGACGCAGCAGCTCATTGACCGAGCTGTGCATGACTTCAGTAAAGGGCTGTGGATAAAGACCCATGCCCAGCGCGCCAGCGGCGAACAACACGAAAATCAGAAACTCCCGGCCATTGATATCGGTGAGTTCGGCGACGTGATGGTTGGCGACCGCACCAAAGACCACTCGCTTGTACATCCACAAGGTGTAGGCGGCGCCAACGATCATGGTCGTGGCGGCGGCGAAGGCCACCCAGAAGTTGTAATCCACGGCTGCCAGGATGATCATGAATTCCCCGACGAAGCCGGAGGTGGCTGGCAGCCCGGCGTTGGCCATCGCGAAGAGCATGAAGAAGGCGGCGAACTTGGGCATTGAATTCACTACCCCGCCGTAGTCGGCAATCTGCCGCGAGTGCATGCGATCGTACATCACGCCGATCGAGAAGAACATCGCGCCGGAGACGAAGCCGTGCGAGATCATCTGCACCAGCGCGCCTTCGATGCCGAGCGCACTGAACATGAAGAAGCCGAGGGTCACGAAGCCCATGTGTGCAATCGACGAATACGCGACCAGCTTCTTCATGTCCTCCTGGACCAGGGCGACGAACCCGATGTAGATGATCGCAATCAGCGACAGGGTGATGAGCAGCCAGGAAAGTTCATGCGCGGCATCGGGAGCAATCGGCAGCGAGAAACGCAGGAAACCGTAGGCTCCCAGCTTCAGGGCGATGGCCGCCAGGACGATCGATCCTCCGGTCGGCGCTTCGACGTGCGCGTCGGGCAGCCATGTATGCACCGGCCACATCGGCACCTTGACCGCGAAGGCGACCAGGAAGGCGAGGAAGAGCCAGGTCTGCGTGCCCAGAGCGAGCGGCAAGCTGTGCCAGTCGAGAATCGAGAAGCTGCCTCCCGACTCGACGAAAAGAAAGAGCAGCGCGATCAGGAACAGCAGCGAGCCCATGAGGGTAAACAGGAAGAACTTGAAGGCCGCATAGACCCGGTTGGAGCCGCCCCAGATGCCGATGATCAGGTACAGCGGAATCAAGGAGGCTTCGAAGAAAACGTAGAACAGCACGCCATCCAGCGACGAAAAGATCCCGTTCAACAGGCCCGACATGATCAGAAAGCCGGCGTTGTATTGCGCCACCCGGCTACTGATGACCTGCCAACCGGCGAGAATCACGGTCACCGTGACGAAGCTGTTGAGCAGCACGAAGAGCATCGAGATGCCATCGACGCCGAGATGATAATTAACGTTGAAACGTGGAATCCAGCTATGCAGTTCGACGAACTGCATAGCTGGCGTGTTCAGGTCAAAGCCCGTATAGAGTGGAATCGTGACCAACAGGCCAGCGATGGCACCCGACAGAGCGAGCATCCGTGCGAGGGGTGCATTGCGATCGGCGCCGGTCGCCAGGACTAAAAAACCGGCAAGGATCGGTACCCAGATGGCAAGCGAGAGAAGCGGCGTGGCTAACATATCGTTCCCAGTCTTTGTCTAGCTCAAGCGCGCGTGACCCACAGGGTCATCAAGACGAACACGCCGATAATCATCGTAAAAGCGTAGTGGTAAATATGGCCGCTCTGGAAGAAGCGTGCCAGGGTCGCGAACCAGCCGACCAGGCGTACCGCACCGTTGACGACCATGCCATCGATCACGCCGACATCGCCACCCTTCCACAGGCCGCGGCCAAGCAAACGGGCGCCACCGGCAAAGACCATTTCGTTGAACCTGTCGAAATAGTACTTGTTGTCGAGCAGGGTATACAGCCCGCCAAAGCGTGCCTTGATGGCGACCGGAAGGTCCGGGCGTTTCATGTACAGGTACCAGGCAGCGACGACACCAAGCAGCGCCAGCCAGAAGACCAGTGTGGTCACCGCGTGCGTGGCCATGGCGAAGGTGCCGTGGAAGTGATGGGCAAGCTCCTCCATCACCGGATGCGCTTCGCTATCGACGAAAATCGCGCCCTTGAAGAAGTCGCCAAACAGCATCGGCTCGATGGTGACGAAGCCAATGATTGCCGAGGGGATCGCCAGCAGGATCAGGGGCAGGGTCACCACCCAGGGGGTCTCGTGCGGCTTCTGCCCTGGCGCCAGACCATGGTGTTCTTCGCTATGCGCGTCGTCGTGCGCGGCGTCGGGCGTCGCCTCGTGATGCGCATCGTCGGCATGACCGGCGACTGCTTTGACGTGCTGCGGGTGATGGTCGTGCGCCGCCTTGCCGAAGCGTTCCTCGCCGTGAAAGACCAGGAAGTACATGCGGAACGAGTAGAGCGCGGTAACAAAGACGCTCGCCATCACCGCAAAGTAGGCGAAGCCGGAACCCGGGATGTTCGACAGGGCCACCGCCTCGATGATCGAGTCCTTGGAGTAGAAGCCGGAGAAGAGAGGCGTTCCGATCAGCGCCAGCGAGCCAACCAGGGAGGTAATCCAGGTAATTGGCATGTACTTGCGCAGCCCACCCATGTTGCGGATGTCCTGGTCGTGGTGCATGCCGATGATTACCGATCCCGCGGCAAGGAATAGCAGCGCCTTGAAGAAGGCGTGCGTCATCAGGTGGAAGATCGCCACCGAGTAGGCCGAAGCGCCCAGGGCGACGGTCATGTAGCCCAGCTGCGAGAGCGTCGAATAGGCGACGACGCGTTTGATGTCATTCTGGATGACCCCGAGAAAGCCCATGAACAACGCCGTGATCGCGCCGATGACGATAACGAAGGACAGCGCGGTGTCCGACAACTCGAACAGCGGTGACATGCGCGCAACCATAAAGATACCGGCGGTAACCATCGTCGCCGCGTGAATCAGCGCCGAGATCGGTGTCGGACCTTCCATCGAGTCGGGCAGCCAGACATGCAGCGGCACCTGCGCCGACTTGCCCATGGCACCGATGAACAGCAGGATGCAGATCGCCGACATCAGCGCCACCTCACTGCCGGCGCCGAACAGCGGGATCGTCGTCGCGGCAAGCGCGGACGCCTTGGCGAAGACCGCAGCATAGTCCAGCGTACCGAAGTGGCTGAGCACCAGACCGATGCCAAGGATGAAGCCGAAGTCGCCGACGCGGTTGACCAGGAAGGCTTTCATGTTCGCGAAGATCGCCGTCGGGCGGGTATACCAGAAGCCAATCAGCAGGTAGGAGACCAGGCCGACGGCTTCCCAACCGAAGAAGAGTTGCATGAAGTTGTTGCTCATCACGAGCATCAGCATCGAGAAGGTGAACAGCGAGATGTAACTGAAGAAGCGGTTGTAGCCGGGATCGTCCTGCATGTAGCCGATAGTGTAGATATGCACCATCAGCGAGACAAAAGTGACCACCAGCATCATGGTGACCGTCAGTTGGTCGATCAGAAAGCCGACTTCGAAGTGATAGTCGCCAGAAGTCAGCCAGCGGTAGACCGGGCCGTTGAAGGTGTTGCCGGCGAGCACGTCCTTGAAGATCACATACGAAGCGATGAAGGCGATAGCCACGCCGGCGATGGTCACCGTGTGCGCCACCCAGCGCGGGATCAGACGGCAAAACAGGCCGGCAATGATGGCCCCGAAGAGTGGCGCCAGCGGAACCAGCAGGTAGAGCGTTTGCATTTCCATGTTCAACCCTTCAGGCTGTCCAGATCATCCACATGGATGGTCTTCAGGTTGCGGAACAGCACCACCAGAATCGCCAGCCCGATCGCGGCTTCGGCGGCAGCAACCGTCAGGATGAAGAAGACGAAAACCTGCCCGGCAAGGTCCTGCATAAAGTGCGAGAAAGCGATGAAGTTCATGTTCACCGCCAGCAGCATCAACTCGATCGACATCAGGATGATGATCAGATTCTTGCGGTTGAGAAAGATGCCGACGACGCTGATCGCGAACATGATCGCGCCCAGGATCAAAAAATGGGACAGTGTTAGCAAGGTGCCTCCCTGATTCCTTCTGCTCGGGGCAGCAAACTCCTGCCGCCCGCTCTTATTCTCAGTCGTGCTTCTTCAGCTCCGCGCCGCGAATGGCGCCGTCATTCTCGCTTCTCGGCGGGCATCTGCAGGACGCGCACGCGATCGGCGGCCTTGACGAATACCTGCTGCGCCGGGTTGACCGACTTGTTCTTGCGCTTACCGCGCTGCGTCAGGGCCACCGCGGCGACAATCCCGACGAGCAGGATCACCGACGCGAGCTCGAAGGGATAGACATACTCGGTGAAGATCAGACGGCCAACCGCCTTGACGTTGCTGACGTCAGCAGCTGCCTGCGGGACGCTGCTTTCGAGCAGCCCGAGGTAGTTGCCGCCAAGAACCAGAGCCATTTCGGCGACCATCAGCAAGGCAATGATCGAGCCCAGCGGCAGGTAGCTCCAGAAACCTTCACGCAAACGATCGAGGTTGATGTCCAGCATCATCACGACAAACAGGAAAAGCACCATCACCGCCCCGACGTAGATCAGGATCAGCGCGATCGCCAGAAACTCGGCCTGCAACAGCATCCAGACGCCCGCTGCTGAAAAGAAGGCCAGGACCAGGAACAGCGCCGCATGCACCGGATTGCGCGAGGTAATGACGCGCAGGGCGGCAAACACCAGGATCGCCGAGAAAAAGTAGAAAACGAAGGTCTTGAATTCCATCGCGTGGGCCTGTTAGCGGTATTTCGAGTCGAGTTCGCGGTCAGCGGCGATTTGCTCTTCGTAGCGGTCACCATTGGCCAGCAACATGGCCTTGGTGTAATAGAGATCGCCGCGCGTTTCACCGTGGTACTCGTAAATCCGCGTCTCGACGATGGCGTCAACCGGGCAGGCCTCTTCGCAGAAGCCACAGAAGATGCACTTGGTCAGATCAATGTCGTAGCGCGTCGTGCGCCGTGAATCGTCCTCGCGCTGGTCGGACTCGATGGTGATCGCCAGCGCCGGGCAAACGGCTTCGCACAACTTGCAGGCGATACAGCGTTCCTCGCCATTGGGGTAGCGGCGCAGCGCATGCAGACCGCGGAAGCGGAAGCTTTGCGGCGTCTTTTCTTCCGGGTACTGGACGGTGATCTTGCGGGCAAACATGTAACGCCCGGTCACCGACATCCCCTTGAACAACTCCCTGAGCAGGAGGCTGTTGAAAATTTCCTTCATCGAACCCATGACTAGCCTCTCACTTCCAGATGTTCAACGGCGACATCATCCAGCAGCCGACCACGACCAGCCAGATCAGGCACAGCGGAATGAAGACCTTCCAGCCCAGGCGCATGATCTGATCGTAGCGGTAGCGGGGGAAAGTGGCGCGAATCCAGAGGAAGAAAAACAACACCGCGGCAATCTTCAGGAACAGCCACAGCAGGCCGTCGGGCAGGAAGCCGACCGGCGACAACCAGCCGCCGAGAAACAACAGCGAGGTCAGCGTCGACACCAGGATCATGTTGGCGTATTCGGCCAGGAAGAAGACCGCAAAAGCCATCCCCGAATACTCGCAGTGGAAGCCGACGATTTCCGACTCACCTTCGGCCATGTCGAACGGTGCACGGTTGGTTTCGGCGACGATCGACACCAGATAGACGGCAAACATCGGCAGCAGCGGCAGCCAGTTCCATGACAGGAAGCCGAGACCGTTGTCGGCAAAAATCCCGCGGGCCTGACTACTCACGATGTCACCGAGGTTCAGGCTATTGGAAACCATCAGCACGACGACCAGCGCCAGACCCATGGAGATCTCGTAGGAGATCATCTGCGCAGCCGAGCGCATGCCCCCGAGAAAAGCGTATTTCGAATTCGAAGCCCAGCCTGCGAGGATGATCCCATAGACGCCGATCGAGCCGATCGCCATCACGTAGAGCAGGCTTGCATTGACGTTCGCCAGGACCAGGGTGTCGTTGAACGGCACCACCGCCCAGGCCGCGAGCGCCGGTGCGAAAGCGAACATCGGGGCAATCACGAAAACGCGCTTGTCCGAGCCGGTCGGGACAACGACCTCCTTCAGGAACAGCTTCAAGCCATCCGCAATCGGCTGGATCAGCCCCCAGGGGCCGACCCGGTTGGGGCCGATCCGTACCTGCATCCAGCCGATGACTTTTCTTTCCCAGAAGGTCAGGTAGGCCACACAGAGAAGCAGTGGCGCGATGATCAGAACGATCTTCAGCAGCGCCCAGACCAATGGGAAAACCGAACCGAACAGACCTTGCAGCAGTTCCTGCAGCGCATCAACCATCATGCACGCTCCACGTTGATCGCACCGAACATCTCACCCAGCGCAGCCGTCGCAAGATGCGCCGCGGCCACCCGAACACAGCCCGCTGGCACCGTCGGGTCGGCCTTGGCGGTCAGTAGGACTTCGCCGCTCCCCTGCCGGACCCGCACCGAAGCACCATCGCTGAGCGCAAGCGCCTGCAGGGTTTCGGTGCATATGCGCGCGCTCGGCGGCAGCGCGTCGTGAGTCTTCTGCAGTGCTGCCGCACGCCGAGCGAGGGGGTCGGCCGAATAGATCGGCACCTCGGCCACTCGCTGCAGGCCACCGGGGACACTGATCAGCGTCCACGAAACACAGGGCACGGAAGTCACCTGGTTGTCCAGGCCGTCAACGAACTCCACGCCGGCGGGGACAACTTCATCACGCACCTGCTCGCTCGAATCGTAGTCAAAGCCAGGTACCGCCAGCAGGCTGCCGAGAACGCGCAACACTTTCCAGCCCGGGCGAGCCTCCCCCAGGGGGCGAACGACACCGTTGAAACTCTGCACACGACCTTCCGTGTTGACGAAGGTCCCCGAGGTCTCGGTATAAGGGGTGATCGGCAGCAGAACGTCGGCGTACTCGCGGCATGCCCCATCAGCAAAAGGCGTCAGCATCACCACCAGGGCGGCCTGCTTGAGCGCCGCCAGCGCCTGTTGCGGATCGTGGCAGTCGAGTTCCGGCTCGATGCCGTGCAGAAGATAGGCCTGGCGCGGCTGGGCGAACATTTCGTGGGCATTCAGCGCCGTCGGCAAGGCTTTGGCGACGTGGCCGCCGACACTGTTGGCGGCCTCGCCAATGAAACCGCAACTGGCACCGGTCAAGCGTGACAGCTCGCTGGCCAGCGCGTGCAGCTGTGCCGCCTGCGGATGCTGTTCAGCGACGTTGCCCAGGAAGATGGCGCCTTTCTCCCCTTCGACCAGGCTGGCGGCGATGGCCCGGCTGATCGCACAAGGGGAGACAGACTCGAGTCCCTGCGCGACCGCTTCACTCTTCAACTGCGCAGCGGCCTTGACGATCTTCGCCAGCGCCGTCGGCAATTCAGCAGGACTGACGGCGAGTTGCGCATGCAAATTGATCAAGGGATCGTCGCCACTGACCGACAGCAGGCTGACCTTGCCCCATTTTTTGCCCAGCTGACGCAGACGTTGCGCGAACAGCGGATGGTCCTTGCGCAGGAAGCTACCGACGACCAGGGCCGCATCCAGATCCTTGATCTCGGAGAGGCGCAGACCCAGCCACGGCGTGCCGCCAAGCTTGCCGTCGGCGGAAAAATCACGCCGCCGCGGACGAAAGTCGATATTCCCGGAACCCAGGCCGCGGGTCAGTTTCTGCAGCAGATAAAGCTCTTCCAGGGTGGCGTGCGGCGACGCCAGCGCGGCCAGCGACTCGCCCCCGTGCCTGGCTGTGATGTCCTTGAGCGCGTGCGTCACATAGTCGAGTGCGACATTCCACTCGACTTCGCGCAGCGTGCCATCGACGCGAATCATCGGCCGCTTCAGTCTGGCCGGCGAATTAAGCGCCTCGTAGGAGAAGCGCTCCTTGTCCGAGATCCAGCATTCGTTGACCTCTTCGTTCTCCCGCGGCAGAACGCGCATCACGACATTGTTCTTGATCTGTATGGTCAGGTTGGCACCGATGCTGTCGTGCGGGCTGACCGACTTGCGACGCGCCAATTCCCAGCTGCGAGCGGAATAGCGGAAGGGTTTCGAGGTCAAGGCACCGACCGGGCAGAGGTCGATCATGTTGCCCGAGAGCTCGGAATCGATCGAGCGCCCGACGAAAGTCATGATTTCGGCGTGCATGTTGCGGTTGGCCATGCCGAGCTCCATGACGCCCGCGATTTCCTGACCGAAGCGAACGCAGCGCGTGCAGTGGATGCAGCGCGCCATTTCCTGCATCGAAATCAGGGGCCCGACGTCCTTGTGGAAAACGACCCGCTTGGCTTCCTGGAAACGGGAAGCGCTGCCGCCGTAACCCACCGCCAGATCCTGCAACTGACACTCGCCACCCTGGTCGCAGATAGGGCAATCGAGCGGGTGATTGATCAGCAGAAACTCCATCACGCCTTTTTGGGCGGTCACCGCGAGTTCGGAATGGGTGAACACTTTCATGCCGTTGGTCACGGGAGTGGCACAGGCGGGCAGCGGTTTCGGGGCTTTCTCGACCTGAACCAGGCACATCCGGCAGTTGGCCGCGATCGACAGCTTCTTGTGATAGCAGAAATGCGGGATATAAGCGCCCACCTGCTGCGCAGCGTCCATGATCGTGCTGCCGTCAGGCACCTGCGCTATCTTGCCGTCGATTTCGATTTCCATCGTCTGGTACCTTAAGCCGTTGCCGTGAAGAAGCCGCTGCCGGCGCGCTGGACTTCAACGGGCACGAGGCACTTCTTGTGTTCAATGTGGTACGCGAACTCGTCGTGAAAATGCTTGATGAAGCTCTGTACCGGCATGGATGCGGCATCGCCAAGCGCGCAGATGGTGCGACCCATGATGTTGGTGGTGACACTCGACAGCAGGTCCAGGTCGTCGGCGCGGCCAAGCCCGCTCTCGATGCGGTGCACGACCCGGTACAGCCAGTTGGTTCCTTCGCGACAGGGGGTGCACTGGCCGCAGGATTCTTCGTAGTAGAAGAAGGAAAGACGCTCCAGCGCTTTCACCATGCAGGTCGTTTCGTCCATTACGATGACCGCGCCCGAGCCGAGCATGGAGCCGGCCTTGCTGATCGAATCGTAGTCCATCGTACATTCCATCATCGCCGCCGCCGGCACCACCGGGGAGGAGGAGCCGCCGGGGATACAGGCCTTGAGTTGCCGCCCGCCGCGCATTCCCCCCGCCATCTCGAGGAGGGTGGCGAAAGGCGTCCCGAGAGGGATCTCGTAGTTCCCGGGCCGGTTGACGTGGCCCGAAATCGAAAACAGCTTGGTGCCGCCGTTGTTCGCCTTGCCGGCATCGAGATAGGTCTCGCCACCGAGGTTGATGATGTACGGTATCGAGGCAAAGGTCTCGGTGTTGTTGATCGTCGTCGGCTTGCCGTAGAGCCCGAAGGACGCCGGGAAAGGCGGCTTGAAGCGCGGCTGGCCCTTTTTTCCTTCTATCGACTCGAGCAGCGCGGTTTCCTCGCCGCAGATGTAGGCACCGTAACCGTGATGCGCAAAGAGCTCAAAATTGAAGCCGGAACCGAGCAGATTGCTGCCCAGGAAACCCGCCGCGCGCGCTTCGTCGAGCGCCTCTTCGAAGCGCTCGTAAATATCCCAGACTTCGCCGTGAATGTAGTTGTAACCACGCGCAGCGCCCATCGCGAAAGCAGCAATGGCCATTCCTTCGATCACCGCATGCGGGTTGTAGCGCAGGATGTCGCGATCCTTGAAAGTACCCGGCTCGCCCTCGTCGGAATTGCAGACCACGTACTTGTCACCAGGAAAGGAGCGTGGCATGAAGCTCCATTTGAGACCGGTCGGAAAACCCGCGCCGCCACGACCGCGCAAGACCGATTTCTTGACCTCGTTGATGACGAATTCCTGCGTCTGCTTCTCTTCGAGAATCCGCCGCAAGGCGGAGTAGCCGCCGCGCTTGACGTAATCGGCGAGGCGCCAGGCCTTGTCGCCGTCCAGATCGAGGCTCAGCATCGGGTTGATTGCACCGAGAATCGCCATTACTTCAGCTCCGCCAGCAGTTGGTCGATTTGCTCGGGATTCATCCAGCTGCACATCCGACGATTATTGACGATCATCACCGGTGCATCGCCGCAAGCGCCCATGCACTCACCTTCCTTGAGAGTGATCAGGCCGTCCGGCGTCGTTTCGTTATAGCCGATACCCAGCTTGTTCTTGAGGTACTCGCCGGCATCGACGCCGCCAGTGAGCATGCACGGCAAATTCGTGCACACCGAGAGCTTGTACTTGCCGACCGGTTGCAAGTCGTACATGTTGTAGAAAGTGGCGACTTCATAGGCCGCGACCGGCGCCATGCCGAGATAGTCAGCCACGCACTCGATCGCTTCACTGGACAACCAGCCCTGCTGTTCCTGGGCAATCGCCAGAGCGGCCATCACCGCCGACTGCTTCTGGTCCGCCGGATACTTGGCGATTTCGCGGTCAATTCTCTTGAGGGATTCTGAAGTCAGCATCAGCGGTCGATCTCGCCAAAAACAACGTCTTGCGAACCAATGATGGTCACCACATCGGCCAGCATGTGACCACGCGCCATCTCGTCCATTGCCGACAGATGCACGTAGCCCGGAGCACGTATCTTCAAGCGGTATGGCTTGTTCGCCCCGTCAGAAATAATGTAGATGCCGAACTCTCCCTTGGGATGCTCGACCGCCGAGTAGGCCTCGCCTTCCGGCACATGTATGCCTTCCGTACACAGCTTGAAGTGGTGAATCAACTCTTCCATGTTGGTCTTCATGGCTTCGCGATCGGGCGGCGCAACCTTGTGGTTGTCGGACATCACCGGACCCGGGTTTTTCTGCAACCAGTCAATGCACTGCTTGAGAATGCGATTCGACTGGCGCATCTCTTCCATGCGCACCAGGTAGCGATCGTAGGAGTCGCCGGTCTTGCCAACCGGGATGTCGAAGTCGACCCGATCATAGACTTCGTAAGGCTGCTTCTTGCGCAGATCCCAGGCGATACCCGAGCCGCGCAGCATCGGACCGGTAAAACCACGCTGCATGGCGCGCTCAGGCGTCACGATGGCCACATCGACCAGGCGCTGCTTCCAGATCCGGTTGTCGGTGAGCAAGGTCTCGTACTCATCGAGCAATGTCGGAAAACGGCTGGCAAAATCGTCGAGAAAATCGAGCAGCGAACCACTGCGCGCTTCGTTGAACGGTTTGATCTGCGCCGCACTCTTCCACTTCGACTCTTGATAGTTCGCCATGCGATCGGGCAGATCGCGGTACACGCCGCCCGGCCGGTAGTAGGCCGCATGCATGCGCGCACCGGAAACCGCTTCGTAGGCGTCGACCAGGTCTTCGCGCTCACGAAAGGCATAGAGCACCATGGTCATCGCACCGACGTCGAGACCATGACAACCGATCCACAGCAGGTGATTCAGGATGCGTGTGATTTCGTCGAACATCACCCGGATGTACTGCGCCCGGATCGGCACCTCGACCTGCAGCAGGCGCTCGATGGCCATGCAATAGGCGTGCTCGTTGCACATCATCGACATGTAGTCGAGGCGGTCCATATACGGCACCGATTGAATCCAGGTCTTTGTTTCGGCAAGCTTCTCGGTGGCCCGATGGAGCAAGCCGATATGCGGATCGGCACGCATGACGACTTCGCCGTCAAGCTCCAGAACCATCCGCAGCACGCCGTGCGCAGCCGGGTGCTGCGGCCCGAAGTTCAGAGTAAAGTTGCGCAGTTCAGGCATTTTCGGCCTTCCCGTAGGTCGCTTCGCGAACGATCCGCGGCGTTATCTCGCGCGGCTCGATGGTCACCGGTTGATAGATCACGCGCTGCTGCTCGGGGTCGTAGCGCATTTCGACGTAACCGGAAATCGGAAAGTCCTTGCGGAACGGATGCCCGATGAAACCGTAGTCGGTAAGAATCCTGCGCAGGTCGTCGTGCCCCGGAAAAACGATGCCGAAGAGATCGAAAGCCTCACGCTCGAACCAGTTGACGCTGTTCCAGATCGAAATCACCGAAGGCAGGGACGGAAAGTCGTCATCGGGCGCAAAACAGCGTACGCGCAAGCGCCAGTTCTTGGCGATTGACAGCAGATGACTGACGGCTGCGAAGCGCCGGCCCTCGCGCGGCTCGTTGCCATAGGTTGAGTAGTCGACACCGCACAGATCAATCAGCTCTTCAAAAGCGAGATCCGGCTCGTCACGCAAGGACTGCATGACGGAAAAGTAGTCGGCGGCCTCGACCTCGAGAGTCACCTCGCCAAACGCCAGCTTCAGGGACTTCACTCGATCACCGAGGCACTGCTGCAGGTTCTGGCTAAGCGCTTCCAGCTTGGCGGACATGACTCACTCTCAATCGGTTGGGTTCAGCGGGCGATGGTACTGGTCCGACGAATCTTGTTCTGCAACTGTATCAGACCGTAGATCAGCGCCTCGGCCGTCGGCGGGCAACCCGGCACGTAGATATCGACGGGAACGATGCGGTCGCAACCCCGTACCACCGAGTAGGCGTAGTGATAATAGCCCCCCCCGTTGGCGCAGGATCCCATCGAAACCACCCAGCGCGGCTCGGCCATCTGATCGTAAACCTTGCGCATTGCCGGCGCCATCTTGTTGGTCAGCGTCCCGGCGACAACCATCACATCGGACTGCCGCGGACTGGGACGGAAGACGATTCCAAAACGGTCCAGGTCGTAGCGCGAGCAACCGGCATGAATCATCTCGATGGCACAGCAGGCAAGCCCGAAGCTCATTGGCCACATCGAACCGGTACGCACGTAGTTGATCAGCTTGTCGGCCGTCGTGGTGACGAAGCCTTCCTGCAGGATGCCGTCAATTCCCATCGCTCACTCCCAGTCCAGAGCGCCCTTGGCCCAGGCATAGATATAGCCAACGACCAGAATGGCGATGAAAACCAGCATCTCGATGAAGCCGAACCACTTCACTGAATCGGTCTCGACAATCTCCTTGAAGATCGTCGCCCACGGCAGGAGGAAGGCGACCTCGAGATCGAAAAGGATGAAGATGATGGCAATCAGGTAGTAGCGCACATCGAACTTCATGCGCGCATCTTCGAAAGCCTCGAAGCCGCACTCGTAAGGGGAGAGCTTTTCGCTGTCGGGACGATGCGGAGCGACCAGCATACCCATCATCACCGGCATGAGGCCGAAGGCCACACCAATCAGTATGAAGACAAGTACCGGGAAATAGCCTTCCAGCATGATCCGCCCCACTAGCGCTTCGATTCAGACTCACAGCCACCCACTGCGATGACCATTCCTGGTGCCGACGATGAGACTCGAACTCATACGACCGAAGTCACCACCCCCTCAAGATGGCGTGTATACCAATTTCACCACGTCGGCATTACTACACTCGGCAGGAGAGAACATCGAGGAATGCAACAATACAGCTTCTCTCGCCACCGTTTTCAAACCAGATTACCGGGGAATATCCTTCGCCTTCGAATCAGGATTCGCAGGGACTTGGCCCTGCTCAACACCACCAGACGGTGGCGCTGGAACAGGCGCAGATCTTACCGCATCCTCCATCACACTGCCAGTCGTTTTTGGTGTGCTCGATGCCAGATACGCCAGTGACAGACTGGTCGCAAAGAAAAGCGTGGCCAGCACCGCAGTGGCGCGACTGAGGAAGTTGGCCGAACCCGTCGCGCCAAAAAGGCTGCCCGAAGAGCCACTGCCAAAAGCAGCACCCATGTCAGCACCTTTACCGTGCTGCACCAGGACGAGACCGATCACGCTCACCGCCGCCAGGATGTGCACTGTCAGAACCACAGAAAAAAGATATTCCATATAACCTCTTCGTCTACCCGTCGCACGGCCGCG